>ENA-UONU01000161-UONU01000161.1-human-gut-metagenome-genome-assembly--contig:-CS51-NODE-161-length-97384-cov-9.397631_pt1 | contig 97384 bp, 82 predicted proteins | sample MGYA00242462_ERZ724009 | MGnify/ENA metagenome assembly ERZ724009 | reverse complement strand
GCACAAAAAAAGCAGGTGATGGGAATCGAACCCACGTATCTAGCTTGGAAGGCTAGTGTTCTACCATTGAACTACACCTGCACGAACAAGAGGTATTATAAAACAGGATGAGGGAATTGTCAACTGTTTTTTCAAAATTCCCTCATCTTTACCAGAAATAAACCAAAAAGAAAAAATCTTTTTTCAATTTCTCACGTTTATCTATGGCTAGTCTGAACTGTTACTAAATTCACGCAAAAACAGGCGGGTAAGGTCTGCGGCCTCCTTTCCCGCCTGTTTTTGCAGTGCTGCAACTGAACTATAAATTTATGTATCTTACAGCATAATGTACTTCCCGATAAACAGCACCGCCAGCACATACATCAGCGGGCTGATCTTCTTTTCCTTCATTTTTCCGGTCACTACATTGATTACAACGTAGGAGATAACGCCCATTGCAATTCCTTCGGAAATGCTGTACATGAAGGGCATTGCGATGATGGCAACGTATGCGGGAATAGCTTCTGTGAAGTCATCAAAGTTAATCTTTGTAATAGAGGTCAGCATCAGAAAGCCTACTACTACCAGAGCCGGAGCCGTTGCAAAGGACGGGATGGCCAGGAAAATCGGGGACAAGAACAGGGACAGTCCAAAAAGGATTGCAGCTACAACTGCGGTAAGTCCCGTACGTCCGCCCTCTGCCACGCCGGATGCACTCTCTACAAATGTGGTAGTGGTGGAGGTACCAAGCATAGCGCCTACAGAGGTTCCGATGGCGTCGGATAACAGGGCGCCTCGGATCCTTGGGAGCTTTCCATCCTTATCCAGCATATCTGCCTTGGAAGCCACGCCAATGAGGGTTCCAAGGGTATCAAACAGGTCTACGAACAGGAATGCAAACATGACTACAAAGAAATCCAGGGATAAAATACCGGAAAAGTCCATCTGCATTAAGGTAGGCGCCAGACTGGGAACGCTGATTCCATTGGAAAAATCAGGCAGCAGACTGTACATGCCAATCTCAGGATTTACCTGATAGATTCCAAGAAGCTGGCAGAGAATGCCAAGGCCCCATGTGATCAGAATACCCCAGAGGATGTTTCCTTTTACGCCCTTTACAACCAGAATACCTGTAACCAGAATACCCACCAGAGCCAGAACGACTGTGATCCCTTCACTGTTAAACAGACCATTTGCTACGGAGCTTTTAAAAGAATACACGCCTACCAAAGTCGCGCTGTCTACTACAATATGCGCATTCTGCAGGCCGATAAATGCAATGAAAAGTCCGATACCCACAGATACCGCATGTTTTAAATTCATAGGGATGGCATTGAAAATCGCCTCGCGTACATTTGTCAAAGACAGAAGAATAAATACGATACCTTCAATAAATACGGCTGCCAGAGCGGTCTGCCAGCTATACCCCATCTGCAAAACAACAGTATAGGAAAAATACGCATTTAAGCCCATACCGGGAGCAAGTACAAAGGGATAGTTGGAAAATGCCGCCATTAAGAGCGTCGCGATCAGGGCTGCCAGAGCGGTAGCGGTAAATACAGCGCCGCTGTCCATTCCACAGGCGCTCAGTACGCTGGGATTAACTGCCAGAATGTAGGCCATTGTCATAAAAGTGGTAATTCCTGCGATGACCTCTGTTTTTACATCTGTCTTATTTTCCTTCAGGTGAAATATTTTCTCCAGATCCATACAAGTTTCCTCCTACTTTTTCATTCCATGTTCCGTTTTGCCGCTCTTTTATGAAAAAGAAACAGCCCGGATTTCCTGCAGCTGTGTATCTATCAGGCCACAGGTATTTAAACGCAGCTTTGGAATTACGGGAAGGCTTACAAATGCCAGAGTCATAAAGGGATCGATCCCCTCTCTGACACCCAGACCGGCCGCCAGTCTCTTAAGCTCCTCCAGCTTTTCATCTACTGCTTCTGCTGCCATTGGGTTCATCAGTCCGCCGATTGGAAGAGGAAGAAGCCCCAGTACCGCTCCGTCCTTTACTACGGCAATCCCTCCCTGCGCCTTTCTCACCGTCTCCGCGGCCAGAGCCATATCCCGGTCACTGACGCCGGCTGCAATGAGGTTATGGGAATCATGCGCTACACTGGTCGCCACTGCTCCGGCCTTTAAGCCATAGCCTCCCAGAAATCCAATCCCCTTATGTCCGGTTCCTTTATGGCGTTCCAGAACAGCCAGCTTTATAATATCCTCCTGAGGATTTACCCCGGGAGCAAAGCCAGGAAGCTGTACCCAGGCTGCATTCCGCTCCTTTGTCAAAAGTTCTCCTGGTGTAAGCTCAATCACCCGACAGTAGGCCCCCTCCGGCTCCAGCCTGAAATCCTGCTCACAAACTTCCTTCATATGGAAGGAATGATGCACGCGGTCAAAGGACGGGCTTTCGGATTTCTCTCTGCGCTTCTCTTGTGAGATCAGCTCTCCCATCTGCGCCGCCAGCTTCCCGTTTTTATAGACCTGCACTGCTTTTATCTGCTCCAGATCCTCTAAAACCACCAGATCTGCCCGATAGCCCGGCGCTACTGCCCCATTTTCACGAAGACCAAAATACCGGGCCGGATGAAGCGTTGCCATCTGAATCGCTGTCACCGGATCTGCTCCCAGCCGGACTGCTTTTCGGATGATCCCATCCATATGGCCCTTTCTCTGCAGATCTCCCGGATGCTTATCATCCGTAACAAACATACATCGGTTTACATAAGGCTGCTTGCATAATGAAATAAGTCCTTCCAGATTTCTGGCTGCTGTTCCCTCGCGGATCATGATCCACTGTCCCCGCCGCAGCTTTTCCAGCGCTTCCTCTGCTTCGGAGCATTCGTGATCCGAAGCCACTCCCGCAGCGCAGTAAGCATTTAACTGATATCCTGAAAGTCCGGGAGCATGGCCGTCAATCCGTTTTCCCCTGTCCGAACAGTCCTTAAGCTTAGCCAGAACGCCTTCCTCTGCCTTTACAGTACCGGGAGCATTCATCATCTCTGCCAGCCCCAGCACCCTGGGATTTTCATAGTAGGCTCTCAGATCCTCTGCACGGAGCACAGCCCCGGACTCCTCTAAATCGGCTGCCGGTACGCAGGATGGAAGCATAAAAAACACATCCAGCATCAGATTTTCTGTTTCATAAAGCATGTAATCGATTCCCTCTGTGCCTGCTACATTGGCAATCTCATGGGGATCTGTAATCACTGCCGTGGTACCGTGGGGCAGAACCGCCCGTTCAAACTCAGCCGGCCTTACCATAGAACTTTCCAAATGAATGTGGCCGTCTATAAAGCCCGGGCAGATAATCTTTCCTGACAGATCCACCTCCGTTTCTCCCTCATAGGAACCGACTCCTGCGATGTATCCAGCTTCTATTGCCACATCGGCTTCCTCCAGCTCCCCGGTAAATACATTCACTACCCTGGCGCCCTTTAACACCAGACCTGCCCTTTTTTCACCCGAAGCCGCCAGAATCCGCTCTCTTAAGGAGCTGCTGTCCTGTCTGCTGCTCTTTCCTTCCATGAAGCTCTGTGCCTCCTTTCTGCGCTCTGAAACACCATTTTCCAGATTTTTACTCTCTATCCGCACAAAAAAACCACCGCTGCCTTCATGCTTTCACAGACACTCCCGCTGTGAAAACTTATAGACAACTATTTGCGGTAGTTGGTAGAAACGCTCAACCAATTATGAGCATATATAAGCCTTGTCAAAATTCAACTATTCACGTTCCATTTCTTTTATTTTTTTAATCATATCACACAAGTATTGTATCGTCAACTCTTAAAAATATTCCTTTTTTTCAGACGCTGTTCCCTGACTGCAAGCAAATACCTGTTCGTGTGGAAGCAGCCGCCCTTACTATCATTTCTACAAAAAAGAACCGCTCCCTAAAAAGCAGTTCTCTCCTGTTTACAGATAATAGTGGTTAAATGCCGCCTCTCCGTCCTCCCCGATCTCCATGATCATATAGGACGGCCGCCTGCCCTCCTGCCTGGGGTAAGACAGGCTTCCGGGATTAAGCACGATCAGATCTTTTTGTCCCTTCTTCCGGTCAATCTCAAAAAAAGGCCGGTGGGTGTGACCGAACATAGCGATATCAAAATCTCTTGACCTTGCCTCTTCTTTTAAATACTCTGTGCTTAAAGACACATGATAGTAATGGCCATGGGTTAAAAGCGTTTTGTATTTTCCGATCATAAGATCCCGTTCCCGCTCCAGATGGGAAAAGAAGTCATTGTTTCCCAGAACCATCTCCAGTTCACAACCCGGTTCGGCCCAATGAGCGATGTACTGTTCGCTTCCTTCGGCATCTCCCAGATGGATCAGCATATCAAAGGGCTTTTCCTTTTCCATGACCCACTGGAGATTTCCATCTTTTCTGTGCGTATCACTGACAATCAGTATTTTCATCCCCTGTTTCCTTCCTTTATCTTACGCCATTCTCCCACCTGTCACCGCAATCTCCTGCTTCAGCGCGCTCTTCATGGCCTCTAATGCCTTTCCTCTGTGGCTGATCCTGTTTTTCTCCTCCATGGTAAGTTCCGCAGAGGTTTTTCCAAATTCAGGAAGATACAGGATAGGATCATAACCAAAGCCGCCCGTTCCGGCAGGTTCCTTTGCGATCACACCTTCCATATATGCCTCTGTCTGGATCACTCGTCCATCGGGCAGCACAGCTGCAATATTGCAGACAAAGCGGGCGCTCCGCTCCTTTCCCTCTGCCCCCAAAAGCCGGTCTATGATATTTCTGTTTTTAATCTCATAGGAGGTATCCTCTCCCATATACCGCGCAGAATAAACGCCCGGCTCGCCGCCGATATAATCCACTGCCAGACCGGAATCATCTGCCAATACGATCCCGCCTGTATGCTCCCAGACAGCTCTGGCCTTGATACGGGCATTTTCGGCAAAAGACGTTCCATCTTCTGTAATATCCAGAGAAACTCCTGCCTCCTTCATGGACAGCACAGGAAGCCCCAGATCGGACAAAATGGCCCGGATCTCCCTCATTTTTCCCTGATTCCCTGTTGCAAAAATGATCTTCTGTTCCATAATCCTCTATCCTTTTGTATTGGTATATGCCTTCAGGCAGAGGTTGCATTTCTGAGTTTCCTCCACACGCTCCCAGAGACTGCCGTCATGGCTCAGATATCCTTCTCCGTCTGTAAGATCGACTCTGGCGATCCCGTCTCCGGCATCATATTCGATCGCTGCCGGATGAACGGTATCCGGAGTTTTTATTTTAACTATTATAGCAAATTTTTCTCCTGCATCCAATAGTATTTTTTCATCAAAAGGAACCGTATAATAGCCGGAATACATCAGTTTTCCACTGGCTATGGGCCTTCGGTCATTCAAAGCCCGATCCATACGGGCGCTCTGGCTTTCCTTTTCAGCCCCGGAAATCCCCTCCTGTACTTCCGGCAGATATCTGGCCAGATACATTTCATACTCCGTATCGGGTCCGGTCGCATAAAATCCGGCGGCTTCCAGTTCTTCCTTCTCACCTGCCCGGAAGGTATTGGTCGCCCAGACGGTATCCTGACCATAGCCGATCTGCCCTACCCAGCCGCACAGGTCGCTCTGATAGATCTTTTCATAAAGCCCGGCGGACTCTGCCCCGGTGTATACAATGTTGTGAACGCCGATATTGGTATCGTAATAGGACACATAAAAATAGCCTTCATCGCCAAAGTTTTCTCCCCAGCTGTTGGTACAGATAAATGCTCCGTCACCCTCCAGATCCATATTGAAATTTTCTTTTGGATAATCATCATCCCAGCCAATGATAACAGAATCATGGTTCGGCTCGTTCGTTCCCACATAGCAGTAGGAATTCGTATCCCGGTTGTAATACACGGATTCACTGTCATAATCCTGCATGGAAGTATAAAGGGAACTTTGAACTCCTCCCTCCAGATATACAGCCCTCTTGATCGCCTCATAATCCTTAGACGGAAGGATCTGGATTTCCTGTACATGAAGCCTGGGCTTCAGGCCGCAGGGGGAAACGCCGTCTCCATAAGGGTCCTCGGATTCCCACACGGGTCCCTGCCAGCCCAGAAGATATGCCATGGACATGGTATATTCTCCGCCTTCATCCTGTCCCAGCGTATAATTATTATGCATGGACATATGATCCACTGAAAATGACTCATTCTTCTCAGGAAGAAGCGACGATTCCAGTGCCGTCAGGGAGGCAAAGGCCCAGCAGGTTCCAAGAGAGCCCTGATTTCCAATCTGGGGCGCACGTCCTTCCTCCCTGTAATCATAGGAACGGGGCAGAATTGTATCCTCAGGAAGCCCCCGGTTCCAAATCTGGCAGGAAGCATCCTTCTCTCCCACCTCCGGAAGGGCAGAAAGGCTCTGCTCCGTTTGTTCTGTTTCCTGCCCGCGGACATCTTCATATCCGAACGAACTATCTGGACTCCTTTTATCTGCCAAAACAGCGCAGCCTGCCGTCATAACAGCTATGCAAACGGCCAAAACAGCCCCCAAAGCCCTCCTATTCCTGTTTATCAATTTTCTTCTCCTGACTGCGTCTGGGAGGCTTCGGCCCCATAAACTGATAGAAATAGGTTTTCAGCATGCCGTTATAGATCTTTCGGTTCTTATCCGCCTTGCGCCCAATGCATTTTTCCGTATCCTCATAGGATGTGATCAGGTACATAGACCAGGCGTCCAGAGCGGCAAACCGCTCTCCGATTTCCCTGTAGAGAACCGGAAGATTCTTCTTCTCTTCAATCCGCTCTCCGTAAGGAGGATTAGAAATAATAAAGCCATATTTTTTCGGATGGCTTAAAGCGCTTACAGGCCGCTGCTGGAAATGGATCATATGGTCCACGCCTGCAGACTGGGCATTTAAGCGGGCGGCCTTTACGATATCCCCGTCAATATCATAGCCCTGAATATCGACCTGCACGCTGTCATCCACCAGATCGTTTGCCTCATCCATAGCCTCATACCAGCATTTGCGCCCGATAATATTTTTCCAGTCCTCTGCCAGGAAAGACCGGTTCATGCCCGGAGCTATATTGGCGGCGATCATAGCAGCCTCAATAGGGAAGGTGCCGCTGCCGCAGAAAGGATCTACCAGGATCCGATCCTTATTCCAGGGTGTTAAAAGGATCAGGGCCGACGCCAGTGTTTCCGTAATTGGTGCCTTGCTGGTAAGAGTACGATACCCCCTTTTGTGAAGGGAATCTCCGCTGGTGTCAATTCCAATGGTTACAATATCCTTGTACAGAAAAACCCTCAGAGGGAAGCTGGCTCCATTTTCCGGGAACCAAGTCACCTTATAATGGCTCTTCATCCGCTCTACCATGGCTTTTTTCATAATAGACTGAATATCGGAGGGGCTGAACAGCTTGCTCTTGATGGAAGACGCCTTTGCCACCCAGAATTTTCCATCTTCCGGAATCAGTTCCTCCCATGCAATGGCTCTGGTGCCCTGAAACAGTTCTTCAAAGGTTTCTGCCTTAAAGCTGCCTGCTTTCAATAAAATGCGTTCTGCTGTCCTTAAAAATACATTGGCTCTGCAGATTGCCTCGTCATCTCCGATAAAGGTTACTCTTCCATCTTCTACAGAAGCGATCTCATATCCCAGATCCAGGATTTCTTTTTTTAGTACTGCCTCCAGGCCGAAATGGCAGGGGGCGATCAGTTCATAGGTCTGCTTCAACTGGTTCTCCTCTCTTTTACAATTTCATTTCCTTAACCGCTTCACCGTCCAGTGTACGGATGGTAAATACGCCGTCCTCCAAAATACCATATGTATGCGGATTTCCTCCCTTGGGAATGGACACGGAACCGGGATTTAACACCCTGATCCTGCCGCAGTCTCCCTCTGTCTCCTCAGCCTTTAACAGATGGGTATGGCCGTGTATGAGAATATCACCTTCCTGCATAGGCGGAAGATTGTCCTGATTAAAAATGTGTCCGTGGGTAGCATAAAGGGTCTTTCCCTCCACAGAAAAAAGGGCATAATCTGCCAGAATGGGGAATTCCAGAACCATCTGATCAACCTCCGTATCACAGTTTCCCCGAACAGCATAGATCTGGTTCTTTAATGGATTCAGCATGGCAATGACTTCTTTGGGAGCATATTCCTTTGGAAGGTCATTTCTTGGGCCATGATACAGAATGTCTCCCAGCAGCACCAGCCGGGAGGCACCGGATTCTTTATAAATATCTAACAGTCTCCTGCAGTAAAAAGCAGAGCCGTGAATATCAGATGCGAATAATAATTTCATGAGATGATGGTTCCTTTCTTTTTTAGTAATAAGGTGAGGCATTTCAGGATGGGGCTTCTTGTCCGGCTGTGGGCCGGACAAGAAGCATCGAATGTTCATCCGATGTGAAAACAGGCGGGAACCCGTGCTTACAAGCGAGCTTGACGCACGGGCTCCCGCCTGTTTTCACGCCGTCCTGAAGTGTTTCCTCTATTTTAAATCCCACAGAGGTCTTCTGTCAACGTATTTCCCCCTGTAATCCAACATTCCTCCTGCCAGATCAGACACCTCATATCCCAGGCGCCAGAGGTCTCTGCAGACCACCATGCTCTTGGCGCCGCGGTCGCAGTAACATACGATCATGCCCTGTCTGGGAAACTCTTCCAAACGTTCTCTTACCTCTTCATATGGTATATTCACACTGCCCAAAATGCGGTTCTCACCATACATCCACGGTTCTCTCACATCTGCCAGGAGGCGGACGTTTCCCTGCTCCAGCCATTGATCAAGCTGTTTGTACGAGATCATCGGAAAATCATTCATCACTCCACCCCGCTTTCTGTTTTCCTTCTGTCTGTGGCGTGTCCTACTGTAGTATATGCGTCTGCTCCGGACAGGTTCCTCACGAAGAAGCCTAAAAAAACGGCATCTGCAAAAAGAGTTCTCTCTGCAGATGCCATTTTTATGCGAATGCCTATCTTTCTGATCTCAAAGATCAGTCGTTAGAATCGTTTCTTGCGTTGTTTCTTCCGCAGTTCTCGTACTTATTCTCAGCGGAATTCTTCATGTTATTTTTAGAACGGCCGTTTGATGCGTTGTTTGAAGAGTTATTTCGGCTGTTGTTCTGTGCGTTATTCTGGCTGTTGCTGTAGCTGTTCATGTTGTCATTTCTGCTTGACATGGCAAATACCTCCTGAAATGATTTTCCTGACAGGCGAAACAATTTCCGCCGCCGGGATGGTTTACGATACACCCTCTAGTATGGCGGAAAACTGTGGTTTTATACAAATTCCTCAAAGCGGTTGCTTTTTTGAAATTTTTGTATTATAAATGAGTATGAGGTAATGCAGTTTCCCTTAAGCTGCACCCTCATCCTTATTAATTATTTATACTCCCCTTTGAGAAAAGGCCAGGATAGCTCCCCTATCCCGGCCTTTCTCTCTATCTTTTTATCCTAATCCTTTGCACGGAATCCGAACCGTGCGTGGGTTTCCCCCGTAATCTACTCCATAATACTTCTGATCTTTACCGGATTTCTGTAATTCCAGTTGGAAATCGTAATGCCTGTGCGCTCCGTAGAAGCGTGGACGATCTTTCCTTCTCCAATATACATGGCAACATGGTCAATGTTGCTTTTGCTTCCGTAAAACAAAAGATCTCCCGGACGCATCTGATCTGCACTGATTTCTTTTCCCTGAAGAGCCTGTCCTCTGGAAGAACGGTTTAATGTAATGCCTGCACCGTGCTGATACACATATCTGGTAAAGCCGGAGCAGTCCACACCTGTATGAGGATCGCTCCCTCCGTATTGATAGGGGCCTCCTACAAACTGCAGGGCATAGTCTGCAAGCTGCTGTCTCTTATAGGAAGCGGATGACTCCCTGGCCTCTTTCTGGATCATGGCGATCTCGCCTTCCTCTACCTCTTCCACCACTGCATTTTCAGAAACCGGAAGATATCCTTCTGTATCGTGAACCCGAACCTTCATCCAGCCGTCTCCGCAGTCCTCTAATACTTCATATGTACTGCCGGCCTTCGCTGTAAAAAGAACCTCCTCGCTGTCGCGGTTCTTATTGATATTTACGCTTTCCGCTGTCACGGTCGCCACATACGTACCTGCTGCAAACCCCGGCCCAATGGCTGCCATAGAAGTAAGAGGAGCCGCAAATACCAGCATCCCGCACACAACACCTGTTCCAACCAGTTTCCTGAAAAAATTATGCATGTTCTTCGTCATCCCCGTTTATTACAAATCCGATTTGAATTGTTACATATTTGTTACGTTCATTACGATTTTATTATAACATACATAAGATTTTCGTCAACCTGTTTATATTTTTTTAAGATTTACTCCAAAACACTTACAATCTTCACAGGCTCCCGGTAATTATAAGGAGACAGCTTAATGCCTGTTTCTTCTGTAGAAGCATGAACAACCTGCCCGTTTCCCGCATACATAGCCACATGATTGATCCTGCCAAAGGGACTGCTGTAAAAGATCAGGTCTCCTGGCTGCATCTCTTCTTCGGAAACTTCCGTTCCGCAGGCAGCCTGTCCTGTGGAAGAATGAGGAATCTCCACAGAAGCGCCATACTTCATGACATATCGTGTAAAACCGGAGCAGTCTACTCCCTTGTTCGGATCGGTTCCGCCGTATTTATATTCGCCTCCCAGAAACTGAAGAGCAAATTCCACTACTTCCCGCCGCTGTCTGGCCCCGCTGTCCACAGTCTGACGGTTCTTTTCTACCAGAGAGGCATTTCCTGCCGCAGAAATGTATCCCTCCCGGTTTCCCATGCGGATCTGTACCCAGCCGTCCTGTTCCTTTTTAAGCACCTCATAAGTCTGTCCTCTTTTTACCTGACCTACGGTTTTGGAATCCTTGTTTTTATATGTATATACATCCACAGATGGAGCCTCAATGGTCACCATATAAGAGGATCGGGTCTGCACCTCTGTCCTAGCCGCCGCCATGCTCTCCTGCGGATCCATCATCATAAGTCCTGCGAAAATAAATACTCCTGCTGCAGCCTTCACTGCAAGCCTGCGAAATACATCCAGCTTCAAATCTTAACTCCCCTGACTTTTAGAATACCTGAATCGGCTGTAATTGTTACAAAATTGTTACACAACGTAATAAAGTATATTCTTTCTGTCAGGATTTGTCAATGGAAAATGGTGGAATTACCTCTATTTTCCATCTATCTCCTCGGCCCTCTGAACATCCATATGATCATAAGTATCACAAGAACCGGCCAGATGTGGGCCAGTATAAAGCCGGCCAGGCCTACGATGCCGAAAAAGACGCTCATTATAAGAAAAATCACACAAAATACTACAAGGCCTGCGCCCAGGCGCACATACCACTTACTGAAATCCAGAAAATGAATATGGCTGTGTCCGGTATAGGGGTTTTCCTGACCGTTTCCCTGACTGCCAAAGGGACTCCGGGAACCGGTGCCTGCTTCCCTTTCCTCTGCCGGACCGGAGCCGTATTCATCATAGCCGTCCGGACGATCCTCCGTATCATATGCCGCATCCACAATGGTTCTGGCAATAATCCTGGGGCCTCCCAGGCTTTCTGTCACTTCCTCTTCTGTGCTTCCCTTTAATACCTCCTGAGAAATATAATCATCATAGTATCGGATATTTTCCTGAATGGCTGAATGGGTCACACGTCCCTCAAGCTCTTCCTTTAATCCCTGTAAAAATTCATTTTTGGTCATCTATTCTGCCCTTTCTTTTATTAAGCCTTCCCGGTATGCGGCCACCAGTTCTTTTAAATCCGCAATCTGTGCCTTGAGCTCCCGTCCCTTGTCCGTATCTGCCACCATAATCCGGCGGGGCATCCTCTCAACCATAGATACCTTGGGCGTACTGTCCTTTTTAGGATCAAAGGGCATATGCTCTGCCAGCGACAGCTGATGGGAATTATAAATCAGCGTATAGCCCGCAATGCCTGTGGTGCTCTGATAAGCCTTTGACAGCCCTCCGTCAATGATAAAGAGCTTTCCGCCTGCTTTTACCGGCTTTTCACCGTCCTTCAGCTTTACAGGCACATGGCCGTTGATAATATGGGAGCCCTCCACTGGGAGGCCGAACTCCTCTAAAATACGGCAGCAGACCTCTTCGCTCTCGCTGAGCTTATAGTAAGGATTCATATTTTCCTTATGCGCTGCCTTATCTTCTACAAAATAATGTTCAAATGTGGTCATCTTATCCTTACCGAACACAGGAGACTTGGCTCCGCACCAGAGGTACCACATAAGATCCAGTGCTTCCTGCTTTTCCTGCTGTCCGTCCGGCATAAAATAGGCGTTGTGGATCTGACGGCCTAAGTAATCCATCAGTTCTTTTCCCCTGTATTCCTTTCCTCCAAAGGTAAGCCCTTCAAAGGTACCATCCTTTCTCATGGGAATACAGCCATGGTAAAGAAGGTTGGAATTGCAGCAGGTGTAAATGCTCCCGTGGGAATAGAGGAAGCGCACATGACGATGGAGAACCTCGCTGTGGCGGAAGGAGGCGGACAGCACCCGCAGAAGCTCCTTCTCCCCCCTTGTAAGTTCCAGCGGATTTCTTGGATCGATCGTCGGGAAATTAGTATCCAGCATGGGATAGGCCCTTCCTCCGATCGTTACGGTTCCCTTTTCATAATCCACAGCCGGAAGCAGGAGCCGGTCCTCCATCCCATACTCCGGATGGCGCATGATCATAGCTCCTTCCACCTTGAACTGAATGACAGCGATTGCCTTGTGCATCCTGTCAGCCAGTCCGGAATCCACTGCGTCGTAAAGATTTTCATCCAGGATCCTGGGCATAAAACGCTCGCACGGATCATCCTGATATACCCGCGCCGCAAACATGGAAAGCGGGCGCAGATTGATACCGTAGCCATCCTCCAGCACATCAAAGCTGTTGTAGCTTATAGCGATCCGCAGTACATTGCAGATACAGGCCAGATTGCCCGCAGCAGCCCCCATCCAGGAAATATCGTGATTTCCCCACTGGATATCCACATCATGGAAGCTCATCAGCTCCTGCATAATGATATCCGCCCTGGGGCCTCTGTCAAAAATATCCCCAATAATATGGAGATTATCAATGGTAAGATTCTGGATCAGCCGGCAGAGCGCTGCTATAAACTTATCCGCAATACTGGTGTCTATGATCGAATGGATAATCTCATTGTAATAAAGCTTTTTATTTTCATCATTTCCATCCACATGAAGCAGTTCATCAATGGTATATGCATATTCCTTCGGCATCTTTTTGCGAACCTTGGAACGGGTATACTTGGATGCCACCTCCCGGCAGATCTGTACCAGCCGGTAAATGGTGATACGCTGCCAGTCCTCCGTATATCTGCCCTGCTTCATCATCCTGGGCAGATGGCGCTCCGGATAATAGATCAGGTTTGCCAGCTGCAGCTGCTCCTCCTCCGGGATCACATATCCAAAAGTTTCCTTGATCTTCTCCCTGATAATGCCGGAGGAAGACCGAAGCAGATGAATAAAGGCTTCATATTCTCCATGAAGATCGCTGAAAAAATACTCCGTTCCCTTAGGCAGACTGCAAATTGCCATCAGATTTACGATTTCCCCTGTCGCTTCCTTCACAGAAGGAAATTCCCGCGCCAGAAGCTGCAGATATGCCACGTCTCTCATAATACATTCCCCCGTACGTCGATTGTTTGAGTTTCCGCATTTTGCAGTGTGCCCTGGAGTCTGGTGTGCAGGGTGACTTTGTAGGTCATTAGAAAACCGGAACCCTGCACACCAGACTCCAAGGTGCGGTGCGAAATGCGGAAACTCAAAACTGTACACTTATTGCAATTTCGCTAGGATTATAGTACCATATTTGTAGCATATTTTAAAGTTTTTCCCATAAAACATGATTTAAAAATTTATGACAAACTCTTTTGGAAAGGAAAATCTATGGAAAAATTATATGTATTCGGAACTGGAAACGCCCAGGCAGTGCACTACTACAATACCTGCTTTGCCTTAAAAGATGAGGATGAATTTTTTATGGTCGACGCCGGAGGCGGAAACGGAATCCTTAAGATTCTGGAAGAAATGAATGTGGATCTTTCTCATATCCACCATATTTTCGTGACCCATGAGCACACGGATCACATTTTGGGGATCGTATGGATGATCCGCATGATTGCTGCTGCCATGAAAAAAGATGCCTATCGGGGACAGCTTCAGATCTACTGCCATCCGGATCTTACCGAAACTATTTCCACCCTCTGCCGCCTGACATTGCAGGGGAAATTTTACAACATGATCGGAGAACGGATTTTCCTTGTTCCTGTAGAGGATGGAGAAACCGTACACATTCTGGATTATGATGTGACATTTTTTGATATTCTCTCTACCAAGGCAAAGCAATTCGGCTTCACCACGGTTTTAAAAAACGGGAAAAAGCTTACATTCGCCGGAGATGAACCATTAAACCGCGAATGCGTATCCATTGTAAAGGGAAGCTCCTGGCTGCTCCACGAAGCCTTCTGCCTCTACAAAGACAGAGACCGCTTTAAACCATATGAAAAGCATCACAGCACCGTAAAGGAGGCCTGTGAACTGGCCGAAGAGCTTAAAATCCCCCATCTGCTTCTGTGGCACACCGAAGATAAACAGATCTCTGAACGCAAGGCGCTCTATACGGCAGAAGGACATACCTATTACCGGGGAGAACTGTATGTGCCGGATGACCGTGAGATCATCGCACTGTAAATCCGGCTGCAGGATCTCCTTGATACAAGTTACAGCAGCGAAAAAATGCTCCGGCAGTCTCATAAACTGCCCGGAGCATTTCCTATATCACTGTACGGTCTCACTCACCCATAGCCATCTCATAGATGCGGATCATGTCTTCCTCATCCAGTTCCCGGATGCCTGTCAGCCTGCGTGCTCCGCCTCCGGAGCATTTTTCTGCCATCACCTTAAAGGATGCAGGATCCACGCCCAGCTCCTTTAAGCTCACCGGCATATCCAGGGATTTAAAGTAATCTTCCGTTTCCCGGATACCGGCCTGCGCCGTACGCTCCGGATGTTCAAAATCCATCTCCTGATTCCATACATTCACTGCATACTGCGCAAAACGGTTCACATCATTCTGATATACGTATCTGGCCCAGGAAGCCCAGAGCGCCGACAGGCCTGCACCATGGGCGATCCGATCGTCCATTCCCGACAGTTCATGCTCTAACTGATGAACCGGCATAAATACCTGTCTTCCTGCTCCGGTCAGGTCATTGTGGGAAAGGCTTCCAGCCCACATCAGTGCCGCTCTTGCCTCATAATCCTCCGGATTTTCATGGACAATCCTTCCTGCCTCGATCACAGCCTTTAACAGTCCCTCCGCCATACGGTCTGTAAGGCTTGTATCATGTCCCAGACTGAAATACCGCTCCAGAGTATGCATCATAATATCCACTGTGCCGCAGCCTGTCTGGAAGGCATTTACGGTATAGGTCAGCTCCGGGTTACAGATGGAAAATAAAGGCCTGTGAGTTACACTGTTAAAACCTCTCTTTAGGCCGTTTTCCTCGTTAGTGATCACGCAGGAGGCGCTCATCTCACTGCCTGCGGCAGCCAATGTAAGAATAACACCAACAGGGAGGGCCTTCTTCGGAACAGCTTCCTTCATATGGAATTTCCATACATCCACATCAGGATTCCCTACGCCGTCTGCTATGCACTTGGAGGAATCGATCACGCTTCCTCCGCCTACTGCCAGGATAAAATCTACCTGTTCCCTCCGGCACAGCTCAATACCCTTTCTTGCCATGGAAAGAACCGGATTGGCCTGAACGCCTCCTAGCAGCACATATCCGATCCCTTCTTCCTCCAATGACCTGCAAACCGTATCAAGAAGACCCGTCCGCTTCACGCTTCCTCCGCCAAAATGAATGAGAACCTTCTTAAAGCCATACTCCCGGATCAGCTTTCCCACCTTAAGATGGGTATCCTTTCCAAAAATCATCCGCGTCGGTGCATAAAATTCAAAATTTTCCACGTTTACTCCTCCTTGTCCTATGCCGCCTCATACAACCCCACATGGCTCGCATTCTGTCCTTATTTTACCACATACGCATCATTTTCTCAATTTAATTTGGCCGTCTCTTCCCCACCATCATATTTTCCCATCCCACCCCATAGACTGTTCTCAGGACCTTATTCTAAAGAGGTACTTTTGATGAAGCTTTTCCCTCATTTTATTTCCCATATTTCCAGTTTTTTCCACAAGCACTCCCAGGCGGTCATTTGGGCGGAGCTTGCAGCACTTGTATTTCTGTTCTCCGGCCTTTTTCCGGCCTTTCACCAAAAAGCCTTAAACGTTCTTTCCGGCCGCCCTTTGGCATCTTCCTCCGATGCCTCAAAAGCCCCGGCAAAAAGCAGTATAAAGTGGGTGGATTTTAATGTAACAGCCGAAGCCTTAAATCAGGCCTTCCGCTATGATGTAGATACCGTTCAAAGCCCGATCCATCTAAACTGGGTCGATCTTCTTGCTCTCCTTGGCAGCCGGTACGGCGGAGATTTTTCCTCCTACCGGCCAAAGGATATGGAAGCCATGGCAGAAGCGGTATTAAAGGGTGAAACGACAATGGAGACACTGAAAGAAAAATCGAAGAACTTTGACTACTACAGAGAAGCATACGGAGCCGTCCTGGACGGAATGGTAGGAGTATTTAAAGCCGAAATCCCTGTAAGCGAAGCCCCGCCGGAATATGTCTCTGAAAATCAGGATCAGGACTCTGGCACCATCTGGGTCACAAAATACGGCCTGAAAGCCTTTTCTCCCATCGCCAAGGGCTTTCCCTACAATGATTATGATGATTTCGGGGCAGCAAGAAGCTATGGCTTTAAGCGCCAGCACCTGGGCCATGACATGATGGGGCAGGTAGGAACCCCCATTATCGCCGTAGAGTCCGGCTATGTGGAAGCCATTGGCTGGAACCCCTATGGCGGCTGGAGGATTGGGATCCGCAGCCTGGATCAGAAACGTTACTATTACTACGCCCATCTGCGCAAAAACTACCCCTACCAGTCCAATCTCTCTCAGGGTTCCTATGTCCAGGCCGGAGACGTGATCGGCTATCTGGGCCGCACCGGCTACAGCACTACGGAAAATACCAACAACATCGACACACCACACCTCCATTTCGGACTGGAGCTGATCTTTGACGAAGCCCGCCGCCAGGAGGGAAAGGAGGTGTGGATCGACTGCTATGGGCTGATCCAGTTTCTGGAACGCAGCCGCTGTGAAACAGTCAAGGTAGAGGGCACCAAGGAATGGATCCGCGTCTATGGCATGAAGGAAGCGGATCCACAAAGGGGCGGCAATCTCCCCGAAGAAGGCAGTTCCCCGGAAGAAGGCAGTTCTCTGGCTCCTTCTATGATAGGCGGTGGATAAACAGCCCGCTTCTGAGTTTTGGCTCAAACCAGGTGGATTTAGGCGGCATCAGCTGTCCTGCATCCGCCACCGCCAAAAGCTCTGTAATGGAAGTAGGATACATGGAAAATGCAAGCTTCATATCGCTGTCCGCTCTGCGTTCCAACTCCTTTAATCCCCGGATTCCTCCGATAAAATCAATTCTGCAGTCTGTTCTCGGATCACCGATTCCAAGAACAGGTCCTAAAAGCTGATCCTGAAGAATGGATACATCCAGCCCTGCGACCGGATCTTCACTCTCATATTCCGGCCTTATCTTCAGACCGTACCATTCTCCCTCCAGATACATTCCAAAGGTTCCCTTCTGATCCGGGGCAAAGGCCTCCTTTCCCAAAAGATGAATCTCAAATTTTTCTTCTGCCTTCTTTAAAAATCCCTCTTTTTCCAGACCGTTCAAGTCCTTTACCACCCGGTTATAGGGCAGGATCATCAGCTCATCATCGGGGAACAGAACAGACAGAAAATAGTTAAAGGGCTCTTTTCCCGTGTAGTCCGGGTTTTCCTTCCGTCTTTTAAGTCCCGCCTTGACGGCTGAAGCCGCTCTGTGGTGGCCGTCTGCAATATAGGCCGCAGAAAGCTTCTCAAAGGCCTCCTCTACTGCCTTTACCATCCCGGGATCACCTATTTTCCATACCCTGTGGCGGATACCGTCCTCTGATACAAAATCATACAGAGCCTTCTCATTTTTTGCCTGCTCCACCAGGCGTTTTAATTCCTCCTGCCTGCGGTAAGCCAGAAAAATAGGGCCTGTATGGGCGTTGGTGGCATCCACATGGCGGATGCGGTCCTGCTCCTTGTCTTCTCTGGTATTCTCATGCTTTTTGATGACCCCGTTTATATAGTCATCCACTGCGCAGCAGGCCACGATCCCGGTCTGGCTGCGTCCATCCATGGTAAGCTCATACAGATAGTAGGCAGGATCGGGATCTGTTACATATATGCCCTCTTTGATCTGGCTGTCAAGAAGCTCCCTGGCCTTTTCATATACCCGGTCATCATATGTGTCTACCTCTGCCGGAAACTGTGTCTCCGGACGGTCAATATTTAAAAATGAATATGGGTTCCCCTTGACGGCCTCACAGGCCTCCTGCCGATTATATACATCATAGGGGAGGGCCGCTGTACGGGCCGCCATCTCCCCCCTGGGTCTGATACAGATAAATGGTTTTACTGCTGCCATAATTTTTCTCCTCTTTCTATTCTCCCTGTCCGCAGAGGCCAGAGACTCAAAAAGCCCTCACAGCCATCCGGCTGATCGCAGAGACCAAAAAGCCTCCACAGCCGGCCGGCCATGAAGGCTCTTACAATTCACACTGCCGATGCCTTAACATCACAGGCTTCATTATCACTTATTTTACCTTGCGCACCCTGAGCACACCCTCGATGGCTTTTAATTTCTCAATGGTAGCCGCTTCCGGCTTATGCTCCAGATCCAGAAGCGTATAAGCATACTTATCACGGCTCTTATTTGTCATGTCCGTAATATTTACGCCCTGGGCTGCCAGAATTCCCGTAATCTGTCCGATCATATTTGGGATATTCATATGAAGCACCGCGATCCGGCTTTCTGCCTGGCATACACCCATATCGCAGGCCGGGAAATTCACGGAATTGCGGATGTTTCCATTTTCCAGATAATCCGTCAGCTCTTTAACAGCCATCACTGCACAGTTATCCTCAGACTCCTTTGTGGATGCTCCCAGATGAGGCGTCAGGATCACACGATCCATATTGGCTGCTTTGGGATTGGGGAAGTCGCTTACATAGCGGGCCACCTTACCGGATGCCAGCGCCTCTGCCATATCGTCATCATTTACCAGTGTGTCTCTGGCAAAGTTTAATACTACCACGCCATCCTTCATCATGTCCAGCTTTTCTTTATTAATCATGCCCTTTGTAGACTCCATAAGCGGCACATGAACGGTTATGTAATCACACTCCTGGAAAATGGTGTCCACATTGGTAATATGCTTTACATTTCTGGAAAGCCTCCAGGCGGCATTAACAGAGATATAGGGATCATAGCCATATACATCCATTCCCAGATGGGTAGCTGCGTTTGCCACTTCTGCGCCGATGGCTCCAAGACCGATGACACCCAATTTCTTTCCCTTTATTTCACAGCCTGCAAAGGCCTTTTTGCTCTTTTCCGTTGTCTTCGCAATCTGGGGATCTGCGGCATTTTCCTTACACCATGCAAGTCCTCCTGCAATATCTCTGGAAGCCAGGAAGAGCCCTGCCAAAACCAGCTCCTTTACGCCGTTTGCATTGGCTCCTGGAGTATTAAATACCACGATTCCCTTTTTGGCACATTCATCCAGAGGGATATTATTCACACCGGCTCCGGCACGGCCTACGGCCAGAAGTCCTTCCGGAAGCTCCAGCTCATGCATGGAGGCGCTGCGCACCAGAACCGCATCTGCCTCTGCCATCTGATCGGTAAAGGTATAATCTGCCGGGAACAGCTCAGTTCCGCAGGCAGCAATTGGATTTAAGCACTGAATCTTTTTCATTTCCCCTGCCCCCATTTCTTCTCAAACTCATCCATAAAGGCTACCAGCTTCTCCACGCCCTCCATGGGCATTGCATTGTAAATGCTGGCTCTCATGCCTCCTACGGTGCGGTGTCCCTTTAAGTTTTCAAGACCCGCTGCCTTAGACTCCTTTACAAAAAGCGCGTCCATTTCCTCATTTCCCGTGATAAAGGGCACATTCATAAGGGAACGATCCTTCTTTTCCACAGTCCCCTTAAAGAGACGGCTCTGATCCAGGAAATCATAGAGAAGCTTTGCCTTCTTCTCGTTGCACTTTTTCATTTCCTCCAGACCGCCCATTTCCTTTAGCCACTTAAATACCTTGCCGCAGATGTAAATGCCGTAGGTAGGGGGGGTGTTGTACAGGGAGCCTGCATCCGCATGGGTTTTGTAGCGCAGCATGGTGGGTGTTCCATCCAGCACATCCTCTCGGATCAGATCCTCTCTGATAATGGCAATGACCGTTCCTGCAGGTCCTACATTTTTCTGGACACCTGCAAAAATAAGGCCGTATTTCGTCACATCCACCGGCTCAGATAAGAAGCAGGAAGACTGGTCTGCCACCAGATCCTTGCCCTTTGTATTGGGAAGGGTCCAGAACTTGGTTCCGTAAATGGTGTTGTTCTCACAGATATACACATAGTCCGCATTTTCTGAAATGGGAAGATCGGAACAGTCAGGAATATAGGAAAATGTCTTGTCTGCACTGGATGCAACAACATTTGCCTGTCCGTACATCCCGGCTTCCTTATGGGCCTTTTTCGCCCACTGTCCGGTGATAATGTAATCTGCTACCCGGTTCTTCATCAGGTTCATGGGAACCATGGCGAACTGCTGGGATGCGCCGCCCTGCATGAAAAGCACCCGGTAATTATCAGGAATCTGTAAAAGGTCCCGCAGATCTGATTCCGCAGCCTTGATAATGTCATCGTATGATTTTGAACGGTGGCTCATCTCCATCACTGACATTCCAGTGCCTCTGTAATCCAGCATCTCTGCTGCAGCTTCCTTCAGAACAGCCTCCGGCAGCACAGCCGGACCTGCGGAAAAATTATAAACTCTGCTCATCCTGTCTCCTCCTTATTCTGGGTACCTTTCATTTTTTGCCCTGCACCTGTATTTATATATATGCAGACAGTTTTTCACTATGCAAACTGTCCGCCTATATTCGCTTTATCATGATGTAGTGATAATGCATTGAAAACACTATACTCCTTTTTTACGAAATTTTCAAGCATAAATTTCAGAATATTTTTTCTTTTCTCTTAGTATTTCCAAAAAAATACAGCCAGATCAGGAAGGCGACTTAATACCTTCCTGCCGGCTGTATATTTACTATCCAATTTTCAAATCTGTATCATCAAAGGCATCTGCAATGGGTGCTCCCGGAGATACCATGGGAAATACCTTGTCATCACAGCCGATCTGACAGTCGATCACAACGGGAATATTCAGGCTGATGGCCTCTCTTAAAACCGGCTCCAGCTCCTCCTTCTGGGTCACACGGTACGCCTTTGCGCCCATGGCCTCTGCAATCTTTACAAAGTCCACTGCATCATTGAGCACCGTCTGGGAATAGCGCTTTCCGTAAAAGAGCGTCTGCCACTGACGCACCATTCCCAGCACATGATTATTTAATATCACCTGAATCACAGGGATATTGTAACGGGTGGCAGTAGCGATCTCGTTCATATTCATGCGGAAGCAGCCGTCTCCGGCAATATTGATCACCGTCTTGTCCTTACAGCCCATCTTGGCTCCAATGGCTGCTCCCAGGCCATAGCCCATGGTTCCCAGACCGCCGGAGGTTAAAAGAGATCTGGGATAGCGGTATTCATAATACTGGGCCGCCCACATCTGATGCTGTCCCACCTCAGTGACGATCACAGCGTCTCCCTTTGTCATCTCATTGATGGTCTGTATGATAAACGGCCCTGTAAGCACAGACTTGTCGTAACGCAGAGGATACATATCCTTCATCCGCTCAATATGGGCGATCCATTCGTCATGGTTGATGGGATCCAGCCTGGCATTGAGCTTTCTCAAGATGACCTTGGCGTCTCCGATGATCCGGGCATCCACATGGATATTTTTATTGATTTCCGCACGGTCAATATCAATCTGGAGAATTTTGGCATTTTTTGCAAATTTGGAGGCATTTCCCGTCACGCGGTCGCTGAAGCGTGCTCCCACTACGATCAGCAGATCTGCCTCTGTGATACCGAAATTTGAGGTTTTTGTGCCGTGCATGCCTACCATGCCTGTATAAAGCTCATCGGTGCCGTCATAAGCACCCTTTCCCATCAGGCTGTCCGCCACTGGAGCCTGTATTTTTTTGGCAAATGCCCGCAATTCCTCCGATGCATTGGAGATCACAGCTCCGCCTCCTACAAAAATAAAGGGCTTCTGAGCTTTGCGGATCATGGAAATAGCCTGCTCCACATCCTCCTCTAAAATGGAATCGCTCTGACGCACAATAGGCTCCGGAGCCTGAGGCTCATATTCACATACAGCCGCAGTCACATCTTTTGTGATATCGATCAGCACCGGGCCGGGACGGCCGGTCTGGGCTATCGTGAAAGCACGGCGAATCACCTTTGCCAGCTTATTTATATCTTTTACAATGAAATTGTACTTGGTAATGGGCATGGTAACGCCTGTAATATCAATCTCCTGGAAACTGTCCTTTCCCAGCAGGCTGTTAGCTACGTTGCAGGTAATGGCAACTACGGGAACGGAGTCCATATAGGCGGTGGCGATTCCTGTTACCAGATTGGTCGCACCGGGGCCGGAAGTAGCCAGACACACTCCTACTTTTCCTGTGGCTCTGGCATATCCGTCTGCCGCATGGGAAGCGCCCTGCTCATGAGAGGTAAGAATATGGGTAATCTCATGCTGATGCTGATACAGCGCATCGTATATATTCAGGATGGCTCCGCCCGGATAGCCAAACACCGTATCCACTCCCTGTTCCTTTAAACATTCAATAACGATTTCTGCCCCCGTCAATTTACTCATAGTCCTGTTACTCCTTCTCAAAGGGATTTTGATTTTATCTTCTTACTGCTTTACCTGAAGGATAGCGCCCTTGTCCGCGGAGGTCACAAGGGAGGCATATCTTGCCAGATACCCCGAGGTCACCTTCGGTTCTCTGGGCTGCCATTTTGCCCTTCTTGCTTCCAGCTCCTCATCGGATACAAGGACATTCAGGGAATGATTGTCAATATCAATGGAAATCCGGTCCCCTTCTTCCACCAGTGCAATAGGGCCGCCCACTGCTGCCTCCGGGGATGCATGGCCGATGGAAGCGCCTCTGGAAGCGCCGGAGAACCGTCCGTCCGTGATCAGAGCTACCGTAGAGCCCAGTCCCATTCCTGCAATAGCGGAGGTAGGATTGAGCATCTCTCTCATACCGGGGCCGCCCTTGGGGCCTTCATAGCGGATCACAACTACATCTCCCGCAACGATCTTTCCTCCCTTGATGGCTGCAATAGCATCCTCCTCACAGTCAAAGACTCTGGCCGGACCTTCATGCTTTAACATCTCAGGCGCAACGGCAGAACGCTTTACCACGGCGGAATCCGGGGCCAGATTGCCCTTTAGGATGGCGATGCCGCCGGTCTGGCTGTAGGGATTTTCTACCGGGCGGATCACCTCTGGATTTAAGTTTGGACAATTCTTTATATTTTCTCCCACGGTCTTTCCCGTTACGGTCATGCAGTCCAGATTTAAAAGTCCCTTCTTGCTGATCTCGTTCATCACCGCATAGATGCCTCCGGCCTCGTTTAAGTCCTCCATATAGGTAGGGCCTGCAGGAGCCAGATGGCAGAGATTCGGGGTTCTGGCGCTGATCTCATTGGCAATATCCACGTTTAAATCCACGCCCGCCTCATGAGCAATGGCCGGAAGATGGAGCATACTGTTGGTGGAGCAGCCCAGGGCCATGTCCATAGTCATAGCATTCATAAAGGCTTCTTTTGTCATAATATCCCTTGGTCGGATATTTCTGCGGTACATCTCCATAACCTGCATGCCGGCGTGCTTTGCCAGCTTAATACGTTCGGAGTAAACAGCCGGGATGGTTCCGTTGCCCTTAAGCCCCATTCCCAGAACCTCTGTTAAGCAGTTCATGCTGTTAGCTGTATACATGCCGGAGCAGGAGCCGCAGGTAGGGCAGGTTTTTCTCTCGTATTCTTTTACGTCTTCCTCGGTAATGGTTCCGGCTGTATAGGCACCCACTGCCTCAAACATACTGGAAAGACTGGTCTTGTGTCCCTTTACGTGGCCTGCCAGCATGGGGCCGCCGCTGACAAATACGGTAGGCACATTGATCCTGGCTGCAGCCATCAGAAGCCCCGGCACATTTTTATCGCAGTTGGGAACCATAACAAGGGCGTCAAACTGGTGGGCCAGCGCCATGCACTCTGTAGAATCTGCAATCAGGTCTCTTGTTACCAGAGAATATTTCATGCCGATATGGCCCATGGCAATGCCGTCGCAGACTGCAATAGCCGGAAACACCACCGGAGTACCTCCTGCCATGGCTACGCCCAGTTTTACAGCCTCCACAATTTTATCCAGATTCATATGGCCCGGCACGATCTCATTATAGGAGCTTACAATACCCACCATGGGCTTTTTCATCTCTTCTTCCGTCATTCCAAGGGCATTAAACAGGGAGCGGTGAGGCGCCTGCTGCATACCGGTCTTTACTGCATCACTTTTCATATGTCCGATCTCCTTTTATGGGGTTATTTCTGTATTTAAGCCTCTGTCCGGCAGATGCGCGCTGCAATCTGATCGCCCATTTCTCTGGTACCCACCTTTTTGCAGCCTTCAGCCATAATATCGCCTGTGCGGTATCCGTCCTCCAGTACCTGGCGGACTGCCTCCTCCACTGCATCAGCCTCCTGATCCAGGTCAAAGGAATACCGCAGCATCATTGCGGCAGAAAGTATCGTCGCAATGGGGTTTGCAAGATCCTTTCCCGCAATATCCGGCGCGGAGCCGTGGCTTGGCTCATAAAGGCCGAAGCGGGTTTCATTTAAGCTGGCGGAGGACAGCATACCGATAGAGCCTGTGATCATGCTGGCTTCGTCGGAAAGAATATCGCCAAACATATTTTCCGTAAGGATCACGTCAAACTGCCCCGGATTCATCACCAGCTGCATGGCGCAGTTGTCCACCAGCATATGGGACAGCTCTACCTCCGGGTAGTCCTTTGCCACTTCCTCCACTACCTTTCTCCAGAGCCTGGAGGAATCCAGCACGTTGGCCTTATCCACGCTGGTAACCTTTTTGCGCCGCTTCATGGCGATATCAAAGGCTTTTACCGCAATACGGCGGATTTCCTTCTCATTGTAGGTAAGGGTATCCACGGCTGTCATAACCCCGTCCACCTCTTCTGTATGACGTGCTCCGAAATACAGGCCTCCCGTGAGTTCCCTCACGATCACCATGTCAAAGCCGTCTCCGATGATTTCTTCCTTTAAGGGACAGGCCTTTGCAAGCTGGCTGTAGAGATAGGCCGGACGGATGTTGGCAAAGAGTCCCAGTCCCTTGCGGATGGCTAACAGCCCTGCCTCAGGACGCTTATCCGGTGCCACATCATACCAGCGGGAATTTCCCACATCTCCTCCCACTGCTCCTAAAAGGACTGCGTCACTCTCTCTGGCAGTCTCCATCGCCTCATCTGTAAGGGGCACTCCATATGCGTCAATGGAACAGCCGCCCATCAGGATCTCTTTATATTGAAAGCAATGACCATATACTTCTCCCACACGATCCATCACCTTTTTGGCTTCTCTTACAATCTCAGGACCAATCCCATCTCCGGGAATCAGAGTTACATTATAATCCATTCCAGCATTCCCCCTTTATTACTATTCACTCAGGTTATATCTTTCCTATCGCTGACAATTTCTTTTTATCATATCTCATAAAGGGGTGTATTTCAACCGTTCTGTCTGAATTTTTGTACTTGCAAATATACAATTTTGGAATTGCCTGTATAATCAAAGGTTATACCGCATTTATCTTCTACCTGAATTCCCGGATCATGCAGTACTGCTTAAGGTCAAAGTTTTTCTGTACAATTCCAAAGATCTTAAAGCCGAAATGCTCGTACATGGGAACATTGGCCGGATTATGTGTTTCAAGAGACACCATCAGGTGATGAGACTGAGCATATGCAATCACCTCTTCCATAAGAACAGCCGCCAGCCCGTGGTGCTGCATAGTGGGGCGTACTGCCAGATAGATCACATGAAGGCGTTCCTCCTGATGAAGCTGATCGGTCCAGCGGGAATTTAAATAATCCCGCCCTTTTACAAAATTCCACAGTGTCTTTAAACTGGGATCTTCTTTTATCAGATACTCGTCCGTTCTCAGGCCGGCCCAGGCCTCTGCCAGATAAAAGGTCAGAGGATTATAGGGTTCCGATTCATCTGATACGACCAACAGAGCATTCATATCAGGACTTTCCGCAAAAATTTCACAGGTTTCAAAAAATTCCGTGAGATCGCATTCAAACAGCTCCGGAAGCAGCCTATTTCTTGTTTCCTGATCCGGGATCAGCTGGCAGTACAGAGGATCTCCAGAAAAACATTCCACCAAAAGCTCCTGAAGCCTGGGCAGATCCTCTTTTTTTACCCTGTATAATTTATCACTTTCCATATTACGAAAACTGCACCTCCCTGTCAAAAACCTTCAGGCACTCTTCCATCTGTCCGATCAGCTTTTCCACAGAAGCTTCCATATACCGGATATCATCCCGGTAGCACTGTTCCTGGTTTCCTGCTACCTTAAGAAGTCTCTCATATTCATTCTTCAGATCTGCCCCATGGCCTCCAACTGTTTCCTGAGCGTTCTTCAGATCAGTCACAAGTTCAAACAGATTTTCATGGCGTATGATACGTCCTGCTCCCCATTTCAGCCGGTCTGCCGGCTGATTAAGCACATATTCCGTAAAATACCTGAACACCTCACGGTCAAATTGGAAGGCATAACGATTATTGTCAATCCCATATACGGCATCCAGACTGCCCTGAGCATCTCCCTGGCGCAGACAATCCAGTGCCTTGTAAATAGCTTCCAGATTGCTTCCTGCTGCTTCCTGAGGAAACAGCACTTCGTCATGCCAGTTCAAACGCACAAAATAATCCTGTTCCTTTCTGAATATATAAAGCAGGCGGCGGTTAAACTCCCGGCAGCAGCGCTCTAATTTCCGCAGATCGTTCTCTGTTCCTTCCCCCTGTCCATTCTCCCTATCAGCTTCCAAAAGCTCACCATATCTGTGGTTCACAGCCTTTACTCTGTCGTACAAATCTTCTGCCAGTTTCCCTGCCCGGTTCAGCTTTTTTAAAAGTTCTTCCTCACCGGCTCCGGTTCTGCCGCACATATCCGGGTCTACACTGGCTTTTACTGCCTGAAACAATCGTCCAAAGTCCAGCGGAACCACTGCCGCCCGGTCAATGGCAAGTACCAGTCTGCCATAGAGCTCATGGTGGAAACGGAATACGTCCTCCTGATAATACTGTTCATTGTCAAACTGGGAATGGTAATGGGTCTCCATAAACTCTCCCGCACTAAATTCATTTACCATAGACGGGATTCCCGCAATAGCCATGGAAAAATCATCTGACCAGGTCTGGATGGGATATACCACTTCCAGCCCTTCCGGATAAGCAGTCGGTATGTTGTTAATGCGTTTTACAAATTCTTCCATAAACGAAGCATATTCATATGTACACCTCACTCCGTCTTTCGGGCCGTGAGCATGAGCCGGAAGTTCGAAATTTAAGTCTGCAAACACCTTTCCCTGCCATTCCGGCCGGGCTGTGAAGACCTGCTCATAGGCTCCGGCAGACCAGTCATATTTGGAATTCACTACGCCCCACTCCTCCGCAGCCAGCGCGCAGAACACCAGCGTCTTATTCGGCTTATATCCTGTCTTTAAAATAGCCCTTGCAATGCCAAACATCATGGCAACTGCCGCATTATCATCCTGAAAGCCCGTAAAATAGGAATCGTAATGGGCCGATAGCAGGATCATGGAATCCGTCTCACGCCCTGGGATGCTTCCTACAATATTAAAGGTTTCCTGATCTCTGATGACCGAAGAACAGGCGTCAAACAGCACCGTTGTCTCCCCATATGCCCGGTGTCCTTCCGCTGCCGCCAACGCCAGATCTGCTTTGAGCACAGCTGCGTCCGCCTGAGAAATAGAAAAAGCAGCAGCCTCCTTCGGTCCTGCGATATCCTGCGCATTTAAGGCCGTATTATGTATTTCCCCATATCCGTTATCCTGAACTGCGATCAGAGCCGCCGCTCCCTTTAAATGAGCCTGATAGACCGGAAAATTAATCCACCACTCTTCTCTCTGATTGATATCAATGAGGACCAGTTTGCCTGTGACATCTATATTTTCATACTGTTCTGCCGTTCCTCGGCCCAGATATACCATGGAAAACTTCTGAAAGCCTTCTGTATGAAACTCTGTCTGGTATGCTCCCAGCTGAAATTCATGCTCCTTTCCTTCACGGTCTTTATAGCGCAGCACTGCATGGTGGAAATCCCAGCTGTCCACGCAGATCTTATCCTTATGCACATCCGAAAGCCCCAGACGCTTCATTTCCTCAAACAGAATATCCCCGGTCTCAAGCTCTGCTTTGGATCCGGCAGTCCGGTATCCCAGTACAGGATTGGTTTTTGGTTCCTCCATCCTCTTTGCCAGACGGTAGGAATATTCTGTATCGACTGCTTCGATCAACTTCTGTTCCCAATTCTTCCATTTATCCATTTTCTGTTACCTCACTTGCTTCTTGCCTGTTTTGTAAACGCTTTAAGGAAAAAAGGCGCGGCCGGAGTTTCCTCCTGCTGCACCTGATGTTCCATTTTTGTTGACAGCCGCCTCTCTTCTACTGAGCAATTTTGGCTCCGTCCTCTCCTACCAGATAATGATCCGGAGTAATGCAGTTTGTGAGCATATCTCCATTTTCAGAGCAATAATACTCCTTTTCATTCCAGGGAATCCATCCTGTCTGCATATAGCCCTCTGCGTCAAAGAAATACCACTTATGTCCAATTTCCAGCCAGCCTCCAGCAGGATACGTTCCGTCTCCCTGATCATACCACCATCTTCCGTCTTCTGTCTGTTTCCACTCACCGGCTGCTCCTGATCCTCCCTCTACTCCTGCACCATCCGGATTCTCCCGGAAGGCAGCGGCCTGCCCACCATTTACATAGATGGTGTTGGAGGAAACCCACTCACCCTTAATGGTCGGATCAAACTTATTCACAGCACGGACCTTTACCATGTAAGATTCATTTGGCTTTAACATGCGCTCCCGGCAGTTGATGCTGTTTGTCTCCGTTGTCAGGGAAGCTCCTACAATTTTATCTCCCCTGTATACTCTCACTTCATAACTTCCCGCTGTGCCGATGACAGGCCATGACGCAATCCCTTCCTGAGAAAGCGTTACGCCTTCCATATCCTTTAAGGAATTCTGCATGGAAGGAAGGGTAACATCCAAAAGCAGTGTTTCACTGGAATCCTGTCTGGTAGCCTTTTTAAACTCAGCTCCACCCTTCAGGGTAATCTTATCCGTTCCAAGAGATGTAAAATAATAATCGTCATTGGCAGTAAGCATAATCCGGATTTCCGGAACCGTATCCTCCGTCCATCCAAACCCTTCGTTCATTACCTCATAACCGTCTACATTGTAACGGCTGCTGCTGCTTTCAATTTCAATCGTCTCATCGCCATAATCTGTATCTGCCTCAATATCCGCCTTGATCGTCAGTGAAATAGATGTGATTTTTTTACGGCTTGCTCCATAAACAGGAACTGTTATACAGGCTGCCAAAAGTCCTGCAGCCAATCCAAAGGCCAGCCTCTTTTTTAAATGTATCATATGCAAACCTCCCTGTTCTTGTATATATTAGATGCGATCCTATCACTAGAATATAAATTTTCACATGGAGTGTCAATGAATTTTTCCTTACAATTCCATTTGCCTGTCATTCCTTTTTATCGCGTTCCCACACAAAAAAAGCTCCGCCAGCTGTTCTCCTGACGAAGCTTTCTTCCTATTTCGCGTAATCGGTTACCCTGGATTCACGGATCACATTTACCTTGATCTGTCCCGGATATTCCAGTTCGCTTTCAATGCGCTTGGATACTTCCCTTGCCAGCAATACCATATCGTCATCGCTGATCTGCTCAGGAACAACCATAATACGAACCTCACGGCCTGCCTGAATAGCAAAAGATTTGTCTACTCCCTTAAAGGAGTTTGTGATATCTTCTAACTGTTTCAATCTGTTTGTATATGTCTCCAGCGTCTCACGTCTTGCACCGGGTCTTGCAGCAGAAATCGTATCTGCCGCCTGAACGATACAGGAGATAAGGCTGGTAGGTTCAACATCGCCATGATGGGATTCTACCGCATTCAATACAACTGCAGACTCCTTGTACTTTCTGCACAGGTCTGCTCCCAGCTGTACATGGGTGCCTTCCATATCATGGTCAACGGATTTACCAATGTCATGTAACAATCCAGCACGTTTTGCCAAACGCACATCCACCCCAAGTTCTGATGCTAAAAGCCCCGATAACTGCGCTACTTCGATGGAATGCTTTAAGGCATTCTGTCCATAGCTTGTCCTGAATTTCATCCTTCCAAGCAGCTTTACCAGTTCCGGATGAATTCCGTGGATACCAACTTCGAGACAGGCAGCTTCGCCCTCTTCCCGCATATTGTTTTCCACTTCTCTCCGTGCTTTTTCTACCATTTCCTCGATTCTGGCCGGATGGATCCGTCCGTCCACAATCAAACGCTCCAATGCGATTCTTGCTACTTCCCTGCGGATGGGGTCAAACCCGGATAAAACAACCGCTTCGGGAGTATCGTCGATGATCAATTCCACACCTGTCAGTGTTTCCAGAGTACGGATATTCCGTCCCTCACGGCCGATAATGCGGCCCTTCATCTCATCATTGGGAAGCTGTACCACAGATACTGTAGTTTCAGCCACATGGTCTGCCGCACAGCGCTGGATGGCTGTGACAACCAGATTCCTGGCTTTCTTATCAGCTTCTTCTTTTGCCTTGTTTTCAAGTTCCTTGATCAGTTTAGCTGTGTCATGTTTTACGTCTTCTTCAACAGATTTTAAAAGATAATCTTTTGCCTGTTCGGAGGTCAGACCGGATATCCGTTCCAATTCCTGTATTCCCTGCTCATACTGGGCTTCTACCTCAGCCGTTCTTTTGCCGAGTATATTCTCCCTTCTGATCAGATCTGCCTCCTTCTTTTCCATGGCATCTGCCTTCTTTTCAACGTTTTCTTCCTTGCTCAGCACACGCTTTTCATAACGCTGAAGTTCCGCTCTTCTTTCCTTGGTTTCCTTTTCCAGTTCATTCTTTGTCTTTAAAGATTCTTCCTTGGCTTCCAGGAGAGCTTCTCGCTTCTTTGTCTCTGCGGTCTTTAAGGCTTCGTCAATGATCTCTCTGGACTTTTCTTCCGCGCTTCCTACCTTTAATTCATACTGCTTGCGCTCATAGGAACGACCGGCGGAATGGGCAATAAACCAGGTGATCACAGCCGCGATTGCCGCACCGATCATCAAAGTGACCACTATCTGTAACACAGGAGCACCTCCTTATTTAGTTTTCATTGTACAAAATACAACATATTAATTTTATACTTTTTTGTAAAGAGTGTCAAGTCTTGATTTCCCCGGCTTTTGTGCATCCTGTAAAACATTTTTCCTGAAATTACGGCTTCTTCTACTCCTCTTGCCCACTTTGAACCTCTTGCATCACCCTGCGGATCACGTCATAGGAAAAGCCCCGTCTTCCCAAATACGCCCCCAGGCGATTTTTCTCTTTGAGATCAGAAAGATCTGCAGTTCGAAGGCGTTTTTTCAAAAGATTTCTGGCAGCCGCAAGGTCATCCTGAGCGCTTCCTTCCAGGATCCTGGAAATATCCTGGCGATCCACTCCCTTTTGCTGCAGCTCAAACGCTATCTGGCGGCGGCTTTTTTTCTCCTGATTCATACGGATAAAATTCTCTGTATAGACTCTGTCATCAATCAGACGGTATTCCTTCAGAAATTCCATCACCCTGTTTATAACCTCTTTCGGATATCCGTCACCTGAAAGCTTCGTTTCCATCTGTGCTCCAGTCCTTCCCTGAGCCTGCAGAAGGTAAAGAGCCCGCTCTTTTGCCCTGGGAACCAAAATCTCTTCTACGATCCGGAGATATACAGTTTCCGGCAGTTCAGAGCCTTCCTGAATATGAAACCGCTCTACCTCCCCTCTGTATAAAGGAAAAGCAAAGTCCTCCTCTTCCAGGAAGACTTTGCACTTTCTCTTATCCACAGGGGTCACCGCTGTGACCCTCATGCTTCTTCATCCGCTGCCGGTTCTGCCGCAGGATCTTCTTTTGCTTCACTTTGAGAGGATGCAGGCCGGACATTCTCTGCCTGCGCTGCCTTTCTGGCCTCTGCCTCAGCCTCCTCTGCTCCCGGAAGCTGATAGCGCACTCTCACCTGTGCCTCGATCTCTGCACAGATCGCAGGATGCTCTGCCAGATACTGCTTGGCATTTTCACGTCCCTGACCGATTTTGGAACCGCCATATGCAAACCATGCACCGCTCTTTTCCACGATATTTTCCTTTACGGCCAAATCCAGGATATCGCCTGTTTTGGAAATCCCCTTTCCAAACATGATATCAAACTCTGCCTCTTTAAAAGGAGGAGCAATCTTATTCTTCACAACCTTTACGCGGACCCGGTTTCCTACAACCTCCCCTCCCTGCTTTAAGGTCTCTATCCTGCGGACGTCCATACGGACAGACGCATAAAACTTCAGAGCGCGTCCACCAGTAGTAACCTCAGGATTTCCAAACATAACGCCGACCTTTTCACGAAGCTGATTGATAAAGATAACCACACAGTTAGACTTGCTGATAATGGCAGTGAGCTTTCGAAGGGCCTGAGACATCAGACGGGCCTGAAGTCCCACATGGGAATCCCCCATCTCTCCGTCAATCTCTGCCTTTGGAACGAGAGCTGCAACAGAGTCCACGATCACGATATCCACAGCACCGGAACGAACCATGGTCTCTGTGATCTCCAGAGCCTGCTCTCCGTTATCCGGCTGAGAAATATAAAGATTATCAATATCTACGCCAATATTCCGGGCATAAACCGGATCCAATGCATGCTCCGCGTCAATAAAGCCCGCAATACCGCCCCGTTTCTGTACTTCTGCCACCATATGGAGCGCAACCGTGGTCTTACCGGAAGACTCCGGACCGTATACCTCGATAATCCTTCCCTTGGGGACACCGCCCAATCCCAGTGCAATATCCAGACTGATCGAACCTGTGGGAACCGTTTCTATATTCATATTCACACCGGATTCCCCCAGCTTCATCACAGAACCCTTGCCATAGGCTTTTTCAATCTGTGTGAGGGCCGCATCCAGGGCCTTTAACTTTTCTTCCTGATTCATATCTCTGTTTACGCTCATCTTTTCTTCCTTGCCCATATTTTCCTCCTAATGAAATCTCTCTTTCCGTCTGAAACCGGAGACGACGCTTCGTTCCGAACAAATGTTCTTTTAATATAATCATAGTATAGAACCATCCAAATGTCAACGGATTTTTAGGGTGTATTATTACGTTCTGGTGCAGAATACCGGGGAGAGTGATCTGATTCTGCACGGCAGAATGTACGGCTGCGTGCTGTATGGTAAATCCGGGCGAAGAACCCTGACACGGATGGTTTCTCCATCCAAAGACTGGAAAAGCTGTGAAATGACGCTGCAGCACAGGACAGATGGCCTGTGCTGCAGGTTCAGAATAGCATAGATTTCCTGTTTTTGCAAGGGTCTTCCCGACCGGAAGTTTTCCTTTCATCTCCCTTTCATCTTCCTCTGCCTCCAGAAAGGACAAAATAGGTTCCCGGAAAATTTTTTTTCATTGAGCTGCTTATGATACAGGTGATGATAATGATAAAAACAGGCATCAGCATGAACATAAAAAGAGCGCTGGCAGGTGTGGAGGGCAGAATGAGGGCCGCCGTTTTATTGAGCAGGCGGACCCAGGGAAAATGAACCGCATAAAGAAAGAAGCTGTTTTTTATGAGGTCTGCGGCAGGCGGAAGGGGAATGATGCGGATCAGGCATACCGCCGTGCATACCCCCCACAGGCGTGTAAGAACCGTGTGAAGAGGATGGCCATGGAGAGGAGCAGCCGGAAGGCCTGTAATCTGAAGCAGCCAAAAGAAAAACGACAGAATTGTGATCTGGATGAATAAGTGCTTCCACCGTTCCTTAAGAAACTCCGCAGGCCGGCGCTCCAGATAATTTCCCAGCTGTTCCCTTCTCAAAGCAAAAAAAGCTGCCGCAGAATAATAAAAAAGAGCATCCAGATTAAGCCAGGGAAACGACACTCCCTTCCATAGACACAGGATCAAAAAGAGCAGAAAAAGGAGACCTCTTACGTTTTTTTTCAAAAGAACATACAAAACCGGAGCCAGGAGAATAAGCAGGATCAGCTGAAACAGATACCAGAACACAGGATTATAACCATAGTGCAGCAGAGCTTTAAGAAACTCCCCGGCAGTAAGCGGAACCGGCGGCTTTCCAATGATCTGACAGATGGCGGGAATCCTGGTTGCCGCAGCATAAGCCCCATAGTACAAACTATTCCAGAGAAGATAGGGAAGCAGGATTGTTCTTGACCGGGATCTCCATTTGGAAAACAGGCTGTTTAGCTGGAAATTTCTGTAAAATAAATACGCAGATATCATAAAAAAACCCGGCACTGCAATCTGAGCCAGCTGACTGGCTGCCAGATGTTCCAGCTGCTGTACCGTTTCCAGTTCCTGTTCCCCTGTTACAAAAAGTTCTCCATTTAAAGAGTGGGCCCATACGACCAGAAGACTGAACAGAAAACTGAGCCAATACACCTTATTTCTGAACCAGTCTTCTTCTGAAATTGTGTTTTGAACCCGTTCCTCCATTTTCCCACCATCCATTTTCCCGCAGCCTCCTAAAGGTGTGTACAAAAGTCGATCAAAGTCAGCTCCTGTATCTGCTTCAAATAGATGAAATTCAGATACAGAACCAAAAAGGGCCGCTTCCCGCAGGAAACAGCCCCTAAACATTGCCGCCTTAGAAATCAGCTTCTATACTGCTCCAGCAGACGGTTAATACGGCTGGTAGGTGTGAGAAGCTCGCTTAAGGAAGCATCATGGTTCAGATTGTCAATGATAAGGGCAATATACTTGCTCATATCTACATTGATATAGTAAGGACGCTGTAAAAGATCCGGCGTCTGATATACCAGATTGGTTGTCAGGATCCGGTCAATAAAGCCCTTTTCATAATATTCGTCAAATCTGGCAAGTCCGTTTGTAAACAGGCCAAAGGTAGAGCAGATAAATACCTTTCTGGCTTTTCTGCGTTTTAATTCCTTGGCTACATCCTGCATGCTCTCGCCGGAGGAGATCATATCGTCAATGATCAGAACATCCTTTCCCTCTACGCTGGAGCCTAAAAACTCATGAGCCACGATGGGATTTCTTCCGTTTACGATCTTCGTGTAGTCGCGACGCTTGTAGAACATACCCATATCCAGTCCCAGCATATTTGCGAAATAAATAGCGCGGCCAGTACCGCCCTCATCTGGGCTGATTACCATCATATGATCGCTGTCGATCTTTAAATCAGGCTCATTTTTAAGCAGATGCTTTAAGAACTGGTAGATCGGCTGTACCGTCTCAAAGCCCTTTAAATGGATTGCATTCTGAACTCTGGGATCGTGGGCGTCAAAGGTAATAATATTTTCCACGCCCATATTTACAAGCTCCTTCAGTCCCAGAGCACAGTCTAAGGACTCACGGCCGGAACGCTTGTGCTGGCGGCTCTCATAGAGGAATGGCATGATCACATTGATCCTGCGTGCCTTTCCTGCTGCAGCTGCGATGATACGCTTTAAATCCTGAAAATGATCATCCGGAGACATATGGTTTGTCATTCCGAAAAGGGAATAGGTCAGACTGTAATTACATACATCCACCATGATATAAAGGTCATCGCCTCTTACGGATTCCTCAATAATTCCCTTTCCTTCGCCGGAACCAAAGCGGGGGGTAGATGCATTGATAATATAAGAATCTCTCTGATAACCGGTGAAAGCGATGGTAGATTTATGCTCGCTCTCCCGCTCTCTTCTCCAGTCTACCAGATACCTGTCCACCTTATTTCCCAGCTCCGTACAGCTCTTTAAGGGAATCAACCCAAGAGGGCCCACCGGAATGGTCTCAATGACTTTCTCTTCATATAACATGATTTCTTTATCCTCCTGTTTGTACTGCGCGCCAAAAACGCACCTGCCGTTCATTATTATCTTTATACCATCTTTGCATGCATTTCGTCAAGCTATCCCCTCTTTAAAACACGGATATCCCTGCCGTAAAGGGGAATGATCCGATAGCGCATGATCCGGGAGGTCACACGATCCGTGTAGGAATCCCGAAGCTGCTTTAAAGACAGATTGGTGGAAATAATGGTGGAACGGCTCATATTCATACGCTCATTGATGCAGTAAAAAAGCTGCGAAGAGGTAAAGCTGTTATTGAGCTCCGTTCCCAGATCGTCAATGATCAGCAGGTCGCAGTCCAGAATATAGCGATATGTGTCCCTCATATCCTCCGGGGTATCATAGTCGAATTTATTTCTGGAAAACACCTCAAACAGATCGCCTGCCGACAGATAGATCACCGAATGGCCTGAATCAATCAGCTCCTTTGCAATACAGTTTGTAAGAAAGGTTTTCCCCACTCCTGTACTGCCTGTAAAGAGTAGATTCTCCTTTTTTCGGTCAAAATCTGCAGCAAATTCCCGACAGCCTGCCACCACCCTGCGCATATAATCTGCATTGGTCAGCCCAAGCTCCGGAATGATTTCACTGCTGTCATAATAGTCATACGATAATCTGGAAAAATTTTCCTGATCCAGCACATGATCCAGATTGGACTGGGCATAGAGCAGCTTCATCTGAGCCCTGAGAAAGCAGTGACATTTGCGGCCCTGGCGCCAGCCTGTATCCTCACAGTCCGGGCACCTGTAATGAAGCGTAAGATAGTCCTCCGGATATCCTTTGGCGCGAATTAAAATAGCCTTCTGCTCCCTTAAATCTGCCAGTTCTTCTCTAAGCTCCGCTAACGCTCCCGTATCCCCGGCCAAAAGCCGCTTTGCCCCGGCCACAGAACGGCTGGCAATCTCCGCTTCCAGTTCCCGGACTGCCGGAATCACCCGGTAAATTTCATTTCTTCGTGCTTCCAGCTGATGCTGGTTTTCAAGCTGCTGCCTGCCATATTCCCGCATGATTGCGTCGTACTGGGAATTACTCAGTGCCATCTCCTGTTCTCCTTCCAGTCTGTAACGCCCTCCCGGGGCGGTTCCTTATGTACGGGGTCTTCCTCCGCCCACCCATTCCTTTACCTGTTTCAACATCAGGGCATCGTAATCTGTATCCCTCTGTTTAAAATTATGGAACTGGTTTTGAGAGTTCTTTTTCCCTCCCCCATCCTTTGATGCGCTGTTATAGCGCTGAAGCCGCTTTTCCTTATCTCCGCCATTTTCCTGTACCAGAGCCTGACGTCTGGCATCCAAAACACGGACATCCTCCATTTTCTTTACGCCGGCTTTCTTCCAGTCTCTTAAAATACGGTCTGCATACTGAAAGCTGGGGCTGTGGATGGCGGTAATGGTCCGGCTGCAGGCCTCTAAAACGATTTCTCTGGCAAACCCGTACTCCTTAAACCATTTGTCGATCATGGCCTGCTCAGGAGGCGCTGCCTTGCGGTTGTTAATTCCAAAGGCCCGCATGACCGCAAAGGAATCTTTCGAATAAGCTGCTCCCAGCTCCCGTGCCTCCTGAGATGTTTTAATCCCTTTTTCATGCCAGCTCACTGCTACCGTCTCCAGATACCGAACCGAACTGTGGCCGTTCTGGGCACAGTATTCCACAAGATATTCCAGGAGCTCACTGCTCATGCCAAGTCCCTCATAGAGCCATGCAAATACCTGACAGTCTCTTGGTGTAAAAACTTTATTTAAATATTTCTGCGCAATATAAAGAAGCTGGGAAAACTCCTCATCTCCGCAAAGCCGGTTTACCTGAGCCGCAGAATACACCGGAGCACGATCTGCGCTGGCAGCCGTTTCCTCCTTAGCCTCTGCGCAGGAAGCAGCCGGATCCGCAGCCCAAGGAAGCTCCCCTTCCTGCTTTTTCTCATTTTCTGCCCCGGAAAGAATCCCCAGTTTTTCCCAATAGCTTACAGCACGCCGCACATCGGATTCCGTATGATCGAGAGCATCCGCTATAGACTCCACGGTAAGCTCTTCGCCCTGATGACGCAGAATATAAAGATATACTTTTACATATTCCCCATTGGCACCGGCCATATATTCATCTATAAACGCATCTGCCACCATGGTAGCCCCTATGCTCCAGCGGTCCTTCCAGTTCATACTCATTTTCACCACTCCTTGCTGCATTTTCCCTTTTTCTGTCCGGGAAATGTTTGCAGACAGTATATCATATCCACTGCTAAAAGAAAATAGGGCCTTCTTTCCACTGCTCATTCTGTGGATAATGTGGATATTGTGGAAAAACCATCCCCCATCTGGTCTCATTCCCCCATAAGCTGTCAATTTTCCGCATAAAACCGTGGTTTTCCAAATCTCCTATCATCCTTTCATATCAGATGATTCATCCACAGTTTTTAGCTCTGTTTCGTGTTGAAAACTATGTGGATATTGTGGATAACTACAGCCCAAGGAGCTTTTCTCCCACTTTTACAATATCTCCGGCACCCATAGTTATCAACAGATCCCCGTGTATACAATGTTCCAGAATAAATGTTTCAATCTCATCAAAGGACGGAATATAATGGACGCTTGTACCCAGCTTTTCCAGCCGTTCTGCAATATCCCTTGAGCTGACTCCCAGTGTATCCGTCTCTCTGGCTGCAAAGATATCTGCCAGTATCACCTCATCAGCACCTGACAGGGCCTGAGCAAATTCATCCAGAAATGCCTTTGTACGGGTATAGGTATGGGGCTGAAATACTACCCAGAGGCGCTTATGGGGATAATTCTCTGCCGCCTTCAGAGTAGCACTGATCTCCTGTGGATGATGGGCATAATCATCAATCACCGTTACTCCGCCGATCTCTCCCTTTTTCTCAAACCGCCGGTCTGTTCCCGTAAATTTTCTGAGACCTGCAATTACGCCGTCAAAGCCTACGCCTAATTCCAGAGCGACAGCAATGGCTGACAGAGAATTGTATACGTTATGCTCCCCTGTTACTCCCAGAGAAATCCGGTTTACTACCTCTCCCTGCACAATCAGGTCATAGGACGGTCTGCCAAGTTCGTCATATGTAATGTTTCCGGCTGTATAATCACTGGACGGATCCTTTCCGAAGGTGATTACGCGGCAGTTCAGTCCCCGGGTAATTTCCTCCACCCGGTCAATATCTTTGTTGATCACCAGAAGGCCTCCTGCCGGAAGCTTCTCTGCAAACAGACGGAAGGAATGACGGATATCCGCGATATCCTTAAAGAAATCCAGATGATCCTCTTCAATATTTAAAATCACCTCAATGGTGGGATAAAAGGATAAAAAGCTGTTTGTATATTCACAGGCCTCTGTGACAAAGAATTCAGGCCCGCCTACCCGTATATTTCCGCCGATATCCTTCAGGATACCGCCTACAGAAATCGTAGGGTCTGTGCCGCCGGCTAACAGAATATCTGTCAGCATAGAGGTAGTGGTCGTTTTTCCGTGCGTACCGGCTATGGCTATGGACTGCTTATAATTACGCATCAGTTCCCCTAAAAGCTCCGCTCTGGTAAGCTCCGGAAGCCCCTTTGCCCGCACTGCCATAAGCTCCGGGTTGTCGCCATGGATCGCCGCTGTGTAAACCACGGCCTGAATCCCCGGCTCCTGTTCAATATTAGCGGCCCGCTGGCCGTAATAAATCCGCGCCCCCTTCTCTGTCAGATGTCTGGTAAGCTCCGTTTCATGGGCGTCAGAGCCGGATACGGTAAATCCGGCGTCCAGCAGGATCTCTGCCAGTCCGCTCATACTGATGCCTCCGATCCCAATAAAGTGAATGTGTTCCGGTTTGTCAAAATCTATCTGATACATATATTATTCCCTTTCCCTGTGATACGGTATGTATTTGTCTGCTTTCCTTATAATTATATCAAAGTCCGCCGGAAATGTCATATGAAATTATAAAAGCATTCCATATACCCGATAGCCTTTTTACTGCCGCGTTTTATTTCATACAGCATCTGATCCACCTTATCGGCCAGATCTTTAAATGTCATGCTCCGGCACAGCAGCAATCCCAAAGGATGAAGATACTGCTGCCTTTGTTCATCCTATTTTATCATAAACATATTAAAAAACATAGTTTGCTGTGAGAATACCATAAAACATGTAATGCTGAACTGTTACTAAAACATTCCTCTTGACCTGCTCTGCAAATCATGCTAAACTAGGAGACGCTGTAAAGCCCAAAAATAAGGTCTAAAGGGGCTTTCCGCCGATTTCCGGCGTAAAATGAATCGAGTGTTCGAGACCTTCCACTCGTAAAACAAAACTAAAGGAGACAACTAAATATGAACAGGAAAAAAACAGATTTTCTGGTACACGGTGCATTGATCGCAGCCGTGTATGTGGCGCTGACTATGATGTTCGCTCCCATCAGCTTCGGACCGGTGCAGTTTCGCATCTCTGAAGCGCTGTGCATCCTTCCCTTCTTTACACCAGCAGCCGTTCCGGGACTCTTTTTAGGATGCCTGATCTCTAACCTCTTAGGTACAGCCGTGCTCATGGATGTGATCTGTGGCAGTATTGCCACACTAATCGGTGCAGCAGGCTCCTATGCCCTTCGGCATCACAAGAGGCTGGTATGCCTCCCCCCTATCCTGGCAAATACCCTGATCATCCCCTGGGTGCTGCGGTATGCCTACGGTTCCCCAGATCTAATCCCTTTTATGATGCTCACCGTAGGGATTGGCGAGATTTTGGCCGTTGGGGTTCTGGGAAATGGCCTCTTAGCTATACTGGAGCGTTATAAATATACGATTTTCCGCCAGAGCAGAGCATAAAAGAATGCCGACGCCTTAGCTTGTAATTTTACAGGTTAAGGTGTCGGCATTTTTATTATTTATAATGCATCTACAGCCGCTTTTTCAATCATCAGCCCTTTTTTATAATTTTCCATAAACTGATTAAAGCCCTCTATATCTTCCGGTTCCGGAGCTGCTGTTACGCTCTCTGCCTTTTGAAAAATCCGTTTTTCCAGATAATCCTCTAAAGCTTCCCCTTCTTTTTTATTTATCATATACAGTGCCAGAACTGCAATCCCCCAGGCGCCCCCTTCTCCGGCTGATTTCATAACAGATACGGGAGTGTTCAAAGCGGCCGCAAGGATTTTCTGAGCCGTTCCCTCCGTTTTAAAGATGCCTCCATGGCCCCATATCACGTCTACCTTCACGCCCTCTTTGTCAAACAGCAGGTCATTTCCGATCTTAAGAGTACCAAAGGCTGCATATAAATGGGTCCTTATAAAATTTGCCAGATTAAACCGGCCGTCCTGCCGGCGCACAAACAACGGACGGCCTTCTGCAAAGCCGGCAACCGGTTCTCCTGAAACATAATTGCAGGCCACCAGTCCTCCGCAGTCCTTATCGCCCTCCAGAGCCTTTCGGAAAAGCCCTCCATACAGCTCATCCCCGCTTATATGAAAGCCAAAGGTATCGCTGAATTCCTTCAGAATATTCACCCAGGCGTTCAGGTCTGAGGTGCAGTTGTTGCAGTGTACCATAGCCGCCGGAGCCCCCTGAGGCGTTGCCACAAGGTCAATTTCAGAATATACATTTGAAAGCTCTTTTTCCAGTACGATCATGGAAAATATGGAGGTTCCTGCGGATACATTGCCTGTGCGCACCTTTACGCTGTTTGTTGCAACCATCCCTGTTCCCGCATCTCCTTCCGGGGGGCACAGGGGGATTCCGGCCTTCAATGTTCCTTCCGGATCTAAAAGCCCTGCACCCTCCTCTGTAAGAACGCCTGCCTGCTCCCCTGCCAGAAGAGGCCGGGGCAGGATTTCCCTGATTTTCCATGGAAACGACCGGTCTGAAATCTTTTGGTCAAAACAGTCCAGCATATCCGTATAATAGGTTCCTGTTTTTGCATCAACAGGAAACATTCCCGACGCATCATCCACACCCAGTACCCGTTCTCCGGTAAGCATCCAGTGCACATAGCCTGCCAGCGTGGTGATGTATTTAATATCTTTTACATGAGCTTCTCCGTTCAGCACCGCCTGATACAGATGAGCGATACTCCAGCGCTGGGGGATAGGGTAATTGAAACATTCTGTCAGTTCCCGTGACGCCTGCTCCGTTATGGTATTTCTCCATGTGCGGAATGGTACCAGAAGTTCATCATTTCCATCAAATGCCAGATAACCGTGCATCATGGCGCTGATTCCAATTCCGCCAATGGTTTCTATCTCTGCCCCATATGCTTCTCTTACCTTTGTTTTAAGATCGCCATAGCACTCCTGCATTCCCTTCCAGACTGCTTCCATCGAATAGGTCCATATCCCGTTTTCCAGCCTGTTTTCCCACTGGTGGCTGCCATCCGCTATCAATTCTCCCTCTTCTGTCAGAAGAACGCCCTTGATTCTGGTGGAACCAAGTTCAATTCCCAAAACCGTTTTTCCTGACTGAATCCGTTTTTTTATGTCCTCTATCCTGATTTCTTCCAATTTTCTGCTCTCCTTTAACGGTTATCTGTAAAATAATTCTCCAATCATAAGATCCCGTTTGAAATTCCTGATTGTAGTATCCTTATCAATATATACTGCCTCTATTCCCATTGCAGCGGCCCAGTCTCCCATCTGCTCTGCTGTGAGGTCATAGGAAAATGCAGTATGATGGGCGCCTCCTTACAGGTAAATACCAGTCTTGCCGGATCTTCCCTGTCTCCCATAGACAGGGGCTGGCAGCGGATGCTGACCGATCCCTCTGCCATGGTGGGGCAAACCTCCAGCATATGAGCCTGCAGAATCCCTTCCTTTCCTTTTACGAAATTGTAGGTGTAATCCTCCAGCATGGACGTGCCCTTTGCGTCCTTCATATCCTCTGTCATAAGCTTCATCAAACGAACCATTCCGGCCACCTTCCAGTCGCCCTCCGCTCCAAAGCCATAGCCCTTCTGCATCAGTCTCTGAATCGCCAGTCCCGGCTGCTGCTTTAATGAACCCAGATTTCCAAAATGAGTTACAATGGCCTGATAGCCCTTTTCCTCCAGAAAACGCTCAAAGCCCAGCTCAATCTGTGCCTGAACGGCTGCATGACGCCTGAATTCCTCCGGATCTCTTCCATCCAGTAAGATATCATAGGTTTCATAATATTCATCCACCAGCATTCTGGTATCTGCCTCAGACACGCTGTCCACACACTCTGCGATTTCATTTACCGGATATGTATCAATCTCCCAGCCGAATTTCAGCTGCGCCTCTACCTTATCGCCCTCCGTAACCGCTACATTTCTCATATTGTCAGATACACGCATAATACGGATACGGCTGCTTTCAACAATTCCTACCGCTGTTCTCATCCAGGATGCAATCCGTTTCTGAACTTCTTCATCCTGCCAGTAGCCAGCAATCACCTTCCGTTCTATTCCCATCCTTGTTACAATATGGCCATATTCTCTGCCACCGTGGGCAGACTGGTTTTCATTCATAAAATCCATATCAATGGTATCATAGGGAATTTCTTCATTAAATTGCGTATGTAAATGCAGCAGCGGCTTTCTGTATTCCCGAAGCCCTAAAATCCATGATTTCGCAGGTGAAAACGTATGCATCCACGTAATTACTCCTGCACATTCCTCATCCAGATTGGCCTCGTTCAGCGTTCGCCTGATCTGCTCATTTGTAAGCAGCGTAGGCTTCCAGATCACTTTATACGGAAGGACTCCCGATTCATTTAAGCCCTCAACCATACGCTTTGAATGTGCAGCCACATGCTCCAGGCATTCATCCCCGTACAAATCCTGAGAGCCCGCGCAAAACCAGAAACTATAATTTTTTCTCTTCAGCATACTGTCACCTCATCTGTTTTTTATTATAAAACTCTGATTCTATTTTACAAAACAGGGCAGAAGGGCACAATTCCATAATCTTGCCACTCTTATTTTAAAGTTACCTGCTGCGACTGCTTACTATTGTCATTTTCCAGAAATACGCTATAATTTTATCAGAACCGCAGCATAAAACCTTCAAATTGCGAGGTGAAAATTTTGAATCTGGACGAAATATGCAGACAGCTTATATCCTCTGCCCCAAGACAGTTAGAGCCCGGTCATCCTCTGGGAACCAGACTGCTTTCTGTCGAATATTCCAAATCTGCAAAGGAAATCAAGACATATCCCCTGCTTTCTTCCCAGCGGATCTTCTTTCTGTGCTGGGATTTCTGCGGCAGAAATCAGCTTCGCGCTGCCATGTATCCTGCGCCTGACCGCTTCTGCTACCGCTTTGCCTTCGAAAGCGGAGCTAAAACACAGCGCCATACCCATGACTATATTGAGCTTGGATATGTTGTGAAAGGTAACTTCCGGCAGAATATTTCAGGAAAGGAGATCGTATTTCATGAGGGCGATGTCTGCCTTATTGACAAAAACTGTATCCATCAGGATTATCTCTCCTGCCAGGATTCCCTTGTGCTCTTTTTCGGAATTGAAAACCGTATGTTTGAGGAAGTGATGAATGAGCATATTACCACGGAAAAAATCATCACCTTTCTTCAAACTGCGCTGATGAAGCAAAATGACCTGCAGCAGTATATTCATTTTCACCCCACTGCGAATGCCCGGAAGAAGATTGAGCCCTGCCTTTCCCTTCTTCTGACGGAGCTGTATGAAAATAAAATCGGAGCCGCCTACATCTGCCGCGGCCTTCTTCTGCGTATTTTTAAAATTTTAAGTACAGACTATGATTTTTCCCTTACCAGAGAACAGCAAAAAAACATCAGCTGGTCCGTCTTTGAAGAGGTATGCAGTTATATCCAGACCCACTATCAATCCGTCACAACCCACGAGCTGATGGAACGGTTCCATTTTCAGAGAGATTACTTCAACCGGCTGATCCGCAGCAAAACAGGGATGACCTATTCGGAGTACCTTCAGAGTATCCGTCTGGAACAGGCAAAACGGATGCTGATTGAAACAGACTTAACCATATCCGAAATTGCCGAACAGACAGGATACCATAATAAAGGATACTTCTACCGGATTTTTACGAAAAAATATAATATGACGCCTGGCGAATACAGAAAATTCATCTGAAATTACTGCCAAACTTTTCATCCTATACTTTCATATTAATCGTAAGAAGGATAAATATAGCAATCGTAAATACTGAATACAAAGAAATGGTAGTAGATAGGTAAATACCATCCTCTTCCGTTTTTGCATAAGCTGGAATCACAAAGGTCGGCGGAAGGAACAGATACAATATAAGAGCCGTTTTCATTTCAGCCGTGGCAAACATATCCTTTAACAGAATCATAATCACCGCAAGTATAGCACCCTGAATTACCATACGGCCCGCCACGGCCTTTCCGCATTTTTTAAGCACTGCCCGGTCAAAGCTGAGCCCGTATCCCACTACAACCAATATAACGGCTGAAAGGGCTGACGTAATCATATCCTTAGCCGACGTATACAGCGCTCCTGCCATGGTATTTAAAAATGAACCGGCCACCCCCGTCACTCCCACTGCAATTCCCAGAAAAACGCCCCAGAAAACCGGTGAATGAAGTACATTGGAAATCATTTCTGACGGCTGTACCTTCCCGTTTACAGAGGCGGTAAGAAATGCCAGAAATACTGTAAATACAAATATGGTATTGGCAATATCCAGAGTAGCAATATTAGACAGCCGGGCTTCTCCGCATAAAACAGCATACAGGGGATAACCCAACATTCCTCCCTCAAAGCTGGTGACTAAAAAGGGGAAAAATATTCCTGCCGACGGGACAGCTCTTTTTATGAGCATTCCTATGATAAAAGCAGCGGAAAGCGCCAGAAGCATTATTCCTATGACGGCAATAGTAGCTGATGTGTATTCGGTGGTTGCAAGCGTATGAAACAGCAAAACCGGCAGCATCAGGCTGGTTGCCAGTGTCTTTAATCCCTCCATCCCCTCTGTGGTAATCATCTCTGTTTTTCTGCAGAAAAATCCAATTAAAACCATTAAAATAACCGGGGAAATTTTTATTAAAACCATAATGCTTCTCCTTTGATTCTTGATAGATAATAGGCGTTTGCGAAACACCATAAGCTGCATAAATACGGCATTTTTTGTTTCTAAAATAAAATATCTCCTCAAGATTTATGGTAAAATAGAGTTGCGAGAAACTATCAACCAATCCACCTAAAGGAAATATACCTATATGATAGCATATAAACAACTCACTTGGACATAAATTTTTGATTTTTGATAATTGTCAGAATAAATTCGACAATGACAACTATCAGTTTCTTTCACTTTTCGATGAAGCTATTGACGGGAAACAAGATTTCTGCTGTATACATAAATCCAGTAAAACAGGTTAAATTATGTTTTCAGGACAAAACTTTCATATGTGGCAGATCTTTAGGGAGTAGTTTTCAAAATTATCTCCCACTCTTCATCTGTTAGTTGCTTTTTTCCACAGTTGTATTGTCCCATAATTTCTTTCATCCTCGATTCATTGCTTCCTCCCATGATAAACATTGCGGGAAAAGAAGAACGGAGAACATATTCTGCCATGATCCACGAAAGAGAATACTGCTTTTTTTTCATCAGCTGTTTAAGACGATCTGCACGAATTCTGTTTACAGGCGTATCATATTTTTTTCTTGTATCAGAGCCTAGCGCGCCTGAACCGCCTCTTATATATAAAGGAAAATATCCCTCTGCCTGGGCAGAATAACCATAAACTGGTATTTGCAGCTTTTCGTAGGCCATGTATTCGCTATTATCCATACAGACAATCGTGGAATCTCCCCAATCAGAGGGAGTGCAGATACCTAGACCATACTGGATCTGGGATGCCACAGCTCCTGACAAACCATGGGATGCCGCATATTCATTCGCTTCCATGATACGTTTCGCCGTCCAGTTGGAAACACCAAAATAGCGAATGTATCCCTGACGAATCCACTGGTTCATCCTCTCTACGATTTCTCCCGGAGAAAAGCGAAGATCATCGCGGTGAAGCCAGTAAAGATCAATGTAATCGGTCTGAAGAGCCGTCAAACTGGCTTTCAGATCCTTCTCCAGATTCTCCTGACTCAGATCTCCTCTTGTTGCATTATATCCTCTGGGCTTGATGCCTCCCTTGGTTCCCAGAAAAACAGACTCACGTTTCTTGCCGGAAAGCCATTTTCCAATTGCCTTTTCGCTGGCACCGGCACCGCCTGGAATCCAGTCGGCGTAACATCTGGCAGTATCAATCTGATTTCCTCCCATGGATACAAATGTATCGAGCAGACGTTCGCTTTGCGTCTGAGAAATCCTGCTTCCAAAGTACATGGTTCCTAAAACAATGTTTGATACCGGGACACTGCCCGGAAGTGAAAGTTCATTCGTATCAGCCATAGTCTGTTCCTCGTTTAAATTTTTGTTTCAGGTATTTTTGTGAATTTCCTGAATTGGAATTTCTATCAGAGTTCTCCCTGTTTTGCGGACATGTATCTCAACCTCACGATTATGATCCTTTGTTTCATATCCTTCAGGAAGAAGCACATGATATATACTTTCCGTTTCAAAAAGGTGTTGCATCTCAAAGATCAACGTTTCCTTTTCGATCTTTAGAACCTCTGTTTCCCCGCCTATAGAGTAATGTGCCGTACTTTTGACGATAAAAGGCATTGCAGGATCATATTCCTGAATTTTAAATACAGCACTGCCGTGAGGCAGTATTACGCCCATGGATACAGTATCCCCGTATTTTATATCTGTCTGATAACATCCAGAATAGAATTCTGCCACAAGATAAACGCGATCCTTTTTTAAACCGGATATCGTTTTTTCTGTCAGCTGAAATGCGGCAGGTATTTCTGTTTCATCATTCCAGTTTATGAGTACGAAGCTATGCCACTTTTTTTCCGGCAAATAGATATCAGCCATATTCGGAAAACGGCATTCGCCAAAAAGATTTCTCACCTCTACCTTCCGTTCCATAACAGGGAGTATATGCTCCAGCTGATAAAGCCGGTCATTATCAATGGATGCCAAAGGCTCTGTGGAACATATGAGACCACCTCCCAGGTACTGGTTAACTACAGTTGTCTTTACTTCTTCCTCATTCAGCAGTCCCAGAGTCAGTCTCAGCCCCCGCGTCATTTGCTTTTGTCTGCGTACCATCAGGGCGTCAGGATCATTATTCCACCAGCTGTTCATATAATAACGGAGCATATTTTGTTTTACGGTAAAGGGTTGGGCCTTACCATCCCGGTTGATGTTCGATTGCCACATAGACAGAACATCGGCGCTCATTCTCTGTCCATCAACCAGTCCAATAATAGGATCGTAAAGACCTCCGCACATCAGAAAATAAGAATCATTGCCCATCCCTTTGCGTACAGCCTCTGTCGCCCGGAAATATGCCTGTACCAGTGTAACTGTTTTATCAAAGAAATCTGCATCTTCATATAAAACGGCAGCTCTGGTAAAATCCAGTTTATGATAGGTATAACCCCAGTCAAAGGTTAGTTTTTTGTAAAGTTCTGTAAAATACGAATAAACCTCAGGGTTGGTAATATCAAAGACCTGATATACTGTATCATTCATATGGAACAGACAAGGAACTCCTGTTTTGTCACGTAAAATCCACTTTGGATGTTTCTTCCATACAGATGCCGTTTCATGTGCAATAAAAGGACTGATCCAGATACCCGCCGTCAGGCCTGCATTACGGATTTCCTGTGCCACTTCTTTCATGGAACGGGGAAATTTTTCATTTGGTTCCCATTCTCCCAAAGTAATTTCCCAGCCTTCATCTACCTGAAACACATCAAAGGGCAGCTGCTTTTTCTTTATTTCTGAAAGAGAAAGAGCCACATCTTCATAGGTCACTGTCAGTCCATAGTAATACCAGGTGCAAAATACAGAAGGTGCTTTTGAATGATATCTGGCATTGTATCGTTCTGCTTTTTCCATAGAAAAATCCCGGATGAGCCGGTTTTCATCTTTTCCGGAAGCGATAAGAAGCTCCTCTCCCTCAAAATTCTTTCCTGGTTCCAGCACAATATTGATAGAAGAACATCCGCAGACTATAAGACCTTCGTCAGCCTGCTGTTTATATTCTGCTGCAATACAACAGTCTACAAAACAGTTTCTTCCTGTCATAAACCCCCAGAGCATTGTTGTATCCTGATAATGAAATAAAGTCAGAGAATCGCTATGAATGATCTGCGATGCATTATTTTTCTGGTCTCCCGTTTCTGTCATACCGCCTGTTCCGTCTGCCAGCCGTCCATCCCGTATTCCAGGACAAAATACAGTGGGAACATCATTTTTGTGACGTCCCTGACGGTATACAAGAAAATTCTCAAGGTTCTGTTCGAAGAGTGTAAAATCCTTTTGATCCTGCACCCGAATGTAATTCACCTCTCTGAGAATAACAGGATGTGTTCCTGTGTTTTTCACTTTCATGTGCAGCCGCATATTTCCGTTCTTCTCACGTTCTGTCATACAAACTGCAAGAAGATCTTCATTCTGTCCGATCCCTTTCTCCAATGAAAGCTGTCTTTTCAATCCATCTTTTTCATACACTATATCCTGAGAAAAAATAAGCTTTATATTTTCGCTTTTATACTCCATATTAAATTTCTCCAGTTAAAGGGATGCTGTCAGCACACCCTGAAATTCGTTAAATTGGGTTTCCTCTGTTTTTTTCATCATAAGGGTAAGAGTCCCATTTTCAGAGAATACAAGTTTAAAATGAATGGCCGCCACTAATTCATCGGTTAGTTGGGAGCAGATGTAAAGGGTATCCCTGTCACACCAGGTGGCTGATGATACGCACAGCTGTCTGTATTCAGGAAACAGGCAATTCCTGTGTTTTCCTATGCCAAAAAAAATCTGATGAGTTCCACGCTCATTTTCATATTCCAGAATTCCCTGTTGCTTATTTTCAAAAATGACCCGCAGTCGCTTAAATCCGTTTTTGTTAGGATAAAAAAAGTAATTTTTTCTATCTATAGTTTCCTGAAGATTTTCTTTGTTTTGTACGTTCAATACCGGCAGTGTCAGATTTGCCAGCCTGTTTTTCATCATTTTCTGCAATCCGTCATCTTCAGGAAGCATATCATCTGATAATGTTTCAAAGATCTCTGTGCGGATACTATGAATAATCATATCATCACCGTTTGGAATTCCCTGGGTGTCAGAGGTCATTACAATAACCATATCCTGCTTGGGGAAACACAAGGTGTTCTGGCTTCCCATTCCCAACATGGCGAAACCATTATCCGGCATCTTCCAGAACTGATATCCGTATCCCCAATCTCTGGTGGAACTCATAATGGTAGGTGTCTGAAAAGCCAGAGCCTGATCCAGATATTCCTTCGGATACACCTGTTTTCCTTTTGACTGTCCATAATCATCCGGGTGTTTTCCTCCATTCAGGATCATCAGTCCCACCCGCATCATATCTATTGGTTTTGCCATTAGTCCTGTGCCACCCATAGAAACGCCAAATGGATCTGGCATAATGTAGCTTTCTTCGGAAAAGCCGATCTGACGCAATAGCCTGTCCTTCAGAAAATCCAGCAGTTTCTGACCGGTTAGTTTTTCTACCAGAGCGCAAAGCGTATGGGAAGAAGATGTATCGTACATAAAAACAGTTCCTGGGCGATGAGTTGGAACGGTCTGGAAAAAACTTCTGACCCAGTTTTCCGTAGAGCTGGTTTTATTATAGGTTGTCATGTTATGGCAGGTTTCCATTTTCAGCATATCTTCTATCGTCATTTCAGTCATCCAGGGATGTACCTTTCCCGGAAGATATTCCGGGAAATAATTGCAAATTTTATCCTGAAGGCAAATTCGTCCCTCAGATACCAAAAGGCCAATAGCCAGAGAGGTATAGCTTTTGGTCTGTGAAAACATACGATGCAGCGTATGTCTTTCATAGGGCTTATAGTAGGCTTCCAATACTAAATATCCGTGTCTTGCAATGAGGATACTGTGAACGGGTATTTTCTGTTCTTCTAATCGGTCAATAAAACGGAGCAGGGAACGGGAAGAGATTCCCTGCTTTTCTGGTGTACTAATTTTCATGATACGTTCACTCTCCTTTTTGACGCTCTTTTTTACTGAAATCCAGATAGAAGTTATCTGGATAAGCATATTCGCCTCGATAATTAGACGCATTGTAAATCGGGAATTTTACAGGGTGGTAACTTTGGGGCCTGGGGCTGTCTTCCTGTGTATAGATATACATACTGTGGTAATCCCATACTACCAGTTCATCCCGTTCGTCACCGGTCAGATTGATTGCTTCACAGCACAAAGTCGGATGTCCATCATCAGGGAAGGAGACAGATCGAATACCCTTCCCATTCATCAATCCGCCATTGAAGGGATCTGCATTGATCAGGATTAGTTCCTGTCCGCTGCCGTCCCAATTTACAGGACACAGAATATTGCCGTTCATTTTATTTTCTATCTCCCATAATTCTTTCCCATCTGAATCATAAAGGTAAATTACACCCTGATGTCCCCAGAAATTTACCACCGCAAGCTCAAATCCAGGTCTTTCCGGACAATAATTGGCTACGCTGACTCTTTGGGCGTGGCCAATCAGATCTCTGGTTACTATATTTCCATAAAAATCACCAATAAAAAAACCCTGGGTTCCGGATACACAGGCAAAATATCCCGTTCCATCTCCGCGAAATTTTCCGGCTACTATTTCATCGGTATGATCTTCTGTGATGGGATAGGTCCAAAGCTCACATCCGTCTGCATCCAACATGGTATAACCCACCAGCACTTCATCCCGTCCGTCTCCGTTAATATCCACTGGCAGCGGACAATGCCCCGTGTTTTTATGACTTCGGTATTTCCATAGAAGATTTAAATTTTCATCGAGAGCGTAGACACGGCAGTATCGATCCTTGATCAGAATATCTGCCGGTCGGTCTTTTCCTCTGAAATTGCAGATACGAATGCCATCCGGGTTGATTCTGTCAAAGGCGTAGATTTGATAGGGCACTCCGATTAGTTCACTGTCATTGTCATCAGAACAGGGGGTTTTTACTGATTTTTTTATTTTTCCGGTGGTTCCTTCCAGAATCTGAATTTCAAAATTTCTCCCTACAATTACCTCATCTTTTCCATCTCCGTCGATATCATATATCTGAAATGGCATATCAGCAGAAACCTTTCCCAAGATATTCGCATTAATCGAAGGCTCTCCCAGCTGCCACAGAACACGGCCTTCCAAGTCAATCGCTGTCAGACAGCTTATAAAACCGTAGGCATCCCGGCTGATACGCTTCTGCATCTGTGCCAATACCACAAACCATTCGTCTGTTCCTGTCAGATGGCCGAAACGAACCTGTCGGCTGGTGCCGAAATCCTGAAGGTCAATGGTTTTCCACAGTTTCATGGCTGGATGAGAAGACATCTCGTTTTCTTCCAATTCCTTTGCCTGTCTTGTACGTTCTTGGATTGCCTGAAATTCTTCCGTTGATACCAAAGTTTCAAAATCAGTAAATTGAGAAGGACAATCTGCGGTAATTCCTACCCTTCCGCCTCTTAAAGCCTGTTGTACAGAAACAGAAAACAGCAGATGTCCATTGATACGGCAATCCACATATCCTTCATGACAGATTGCCTCCAAAAGGTAAAATTCATCGCAGCCATGAGGAAATTCTGCTTCTGCCAAAGTCATTATATCTTCTTTGTGACGATAAGAAAGAACAGCCCTGTCTCTGTTTTCCAGACAGAACGCCAGTGTATCGATACTGTCTCTCATACAGAAAACGATTCCTGCTGTACCTTTCGTAGAAAGACGTCTCAATTTTACGGATACCGTATATTCCCCCCACTCTTTTTCTCCTGTTTCCAGAGTTGGAAATATTCTGTGAGGCCTGTTTTTTTCGATCCTCATAGATTCCATATAATGAACCCCCTGATATTCGGTAATAATCCAGGTGGGGCCCGTACCATTATAGGTATAATTGCAGACCGGATCATACCAGACTCCTCGGTACCCCTCTTCTACAATATAATGATATTCACCGGCAGCAGTATGATCTCTGTCATACGGAAATTCACCAATAGGAAAATCGTGAAAGTCTTCCTTTCTCAGTATTATATCTCGTTTCATTGTATTTCTCCGTCAGTTAAATGGATTCCGGTACATCTACCAGAAACAGGTTGTCATGCCATTCATCTGTATCTACTGCATACAAAAGCTTCTTTCCATCCCAACTGAACGTAGGGTGACAGTGTGAACGCTGATAATGCCAAGTAGTATTATGATGTGCCAATATCTTCATTTTTGCCGTCCCATCTTCTGCTGGCTGGATCAGAAGAATGTCATCCACTGCATCCCCTGCAAACATGGACAAATCTCCATTGGCAAAATAATGGTTGCAGTAGAAGGGCATATTGATTTTCCGGTATACCTTACCGTCCTTATGGGCAAAACCAAAATAAGGTATCTCTGCGCTTACATGTTCCGACGCATAAACCTGGCTTTTTGAGTTTGAGATAGTTCCATCATGGCCGCCCCGCCGATTGTCAAAGATCACATCTCCGTTTTGCGCCCAGAATTCATGTCCCACACAGTCATCCTCTGTCTGTCGGAAACAAGGCCAGATATCACCTGTATTCATATTGATCATCCAGATTCTCTGCTGTACATAATTCCATGGGCCTTCGTGACAGAACATGGCAATATCTGGATTATCTGGAGAAAACTGAAAATGACTTAACCAGTGCGTATCCCGGAATACATCATGAAATTCACTTCCATCCAAACGGATAACAGAAACACGTCCATCCTTTGTAGCAAACATTTTCTCTTTAAAACCGGCATAATTAGGACCACCGTCCGGCAGTGCATCCACATCTTCATTTCTGTTGAAGCCGATCCATTGCTTGTCACAGCTGAAGGAAAGATTCTGCAGCAGCATATGATTTTTTTCTTCGTACAGAAGTTTATTTTCTCCGGTCTTTGTATTGTAAAGACGCAGTTGGGAGCCGGTAACATAAGCCACATATTCTCCGTCAGGCGTCTTGGTGATTCTTCCTACCTCTACCCCCAGTGGGTCATCTGTCAGTTGTACCATTTCCCCGCTGTCCAGATCCATTTTAAACAGATTGCATATTTCTGTACCCTCGTGTTCTCTGTTGGACAGAAAATATATGGTTTTTCCATCTAGGTCAAAAGAATTTTCCGTAAAATAAAAATGATAATTTATCCCCTGATTTGTAAGCTGTGTAATCTGTGCACCGCTTTTTTCATCTGTATAAGTCCTCTTTTCGGATGGGTATACTGTTCCGATCATAGCTGTTCCTCCTACTTTTTCCTTTTGCCTTTTTATTTTTTGCGTAAAAGCGGGCGTGCCGGTATAACCGCCGGCGCGCCCGCTTTTTATATTTTGGGTAAAAATTTAAATCTGCTGCAATTGTTTAGTTTGCCATATAATTTGCATAAGCCTCATTTAAGTGCTCTGCCCACAAATCAAGCAGTTCCTTTGCTGTCATATCGCCGGACATTACAGACTGGATACCTGGCTCAATATAGGTAGAATTGATGTTGCCCCATTCAGGCAGATATGCCGGAGAGGTATATGTCAGGCAATTATCCTGACTGGTAGTTTCGATGGCGCACTGGATGTGCTGCATTTCGCTCATCCATTCATCTTCATAGCAGGCAGTATTGGTTGGAAGCTGTCCGATGGACTGATTCCAGAAGCTGTTTGCATAATGATCACACATAAATGTAATCCATTTCCATGCCGCTTCCTGATTCTCGCAGGTATCAAACATACAAAGACCAGTTAAAGCACCGCCGTAATTGATGTATTTGCCGTTGTCTGCTGTAGGAAGCGGATTGGCGGTAAAGCCTTCGGTTCCGCCGAATGCTGTTACATGGCTGCCATAAGATCCAAGGTTGTGTGTAAACATTGCACATACGCCAGAGTCAAAATTTGCAGAAATTTCCTTGTAACCTGCGGTAATATCACTTTCAGGCGTATATTTCCCATACAGTCCAAGATATTTTTCAAGGAAAGCAACTGCCTCATCGCAATTAATAGTTGTCTTTCCATTCGCGTCAAATACTTCATTTGTTCCCAGATAAGAATAAATAAAGTCAATTAATACCGCAGGTGAAGCCGCACCGCCGCGGATAGTATAGCCATACTGGTCATTATCCTTATCGGTTAGCTTCTCGGCTGCCTCAAAGAAATCATCCCAGGTCTTAGGGGCTTCTACTCCAGCTTCTGCAAGCATCTCATCATTTGTCCATAAAGTAATAAAATTGGCAGATGTAGGCATCATGTACAGCTTACCGTCCTTGTTATAGGTGCGGCAGGTTTCCATATACCCCTCTTCCATATCCTTGGAGCCTTCCTAGGAAGTGAACATATCATCCAGAGCTACGCAGTGACCCTGTCCGATTACTGTCGATGCCCAGGAGTTATTTAAACCGCCTACGTCAGGTGTTTCACCGGCTGCGATTGCTGTCTGGTATTTGGAAAGAGCATCGCTGGAGGAAAGTCCCAGATATTCGATATGGATATCCGGATTTTCTTCTTCAAATTTTTCAATAATTTCCATATAAAACTCGGTACGCTGATCACCTGCATTTTCGTCCCAGAAGGTAACAGTTACCTTATCACCGGAAGCTTCTGATTTTGCCTCTTCTGTCTTTGCTTCAGCAGCCTCTGATTTTGATTCGGATGATGCTGCCGCAGGCGTCTCACTGTCTCCGGAACCACCGCAGGCTGTCAGCGCTGCTGCCATAGCTGCTGCCATTGTGCATGCCAATACTTTTTTCATTTTTTTCATAGTCATCTACACTCCTTTTTATAAATCTGGGATGTCATTATCCCTTAACTGCTCCTGAACTGAGTCCGCCCACCAGATTTTTCTGAACATAGCTGAAAAGGATCAGAGTAGGCACAACAGCGATTACAGCACCAGCCGCCAGCTGTCCATAATTAATACTGAACTCGCCTACCAGATTTTTTAAACCTACAGGAAGGGTCAGCTTATTTTGCTTGCTGATAAACATAAATGAGAAGAGAAATTCATTCCAACAGGAAATAAATCCGTATGCAGCAATGGTAGCGATACCAGGTTTTAATACCGGAAGCAGTACATGCCAGATTGCCCCCAAACGGCTGCATCCATCAATCTGTGCGGCCTCCTCAATGGTATAATCAATTCCTCCTACAAATCCCCGCATCAGTATGGAATTAAATGGGAAATGGAAGGTAGTATTTACAAGCACCAGTGCAAACAGGCTGTTTAACATACCCAGATTCTTAAAAATAATGAAAATCGGTGTAATCAGCATGGCCCCAGGAATGAACTGCGTACAAAGAAGGATCAGCATAAATATATTTTTTCCTTTGAATTTAAAACGGGACAGTGCGTATCCCGTCAGTACGGAGATCACAACAATAAACATTACACCAAATGCTGAAATGAACAAACTGTTTTTAAAATATGTACTGAATCCGCTTTTCGTCCATGCTTCCGAATAATTTTTCAGGGTAAATGCTGCCGGCCAGTATGTAACGGTCTTGGAGGTAATCTCTACAGAAGGTTTAAACGACGTGGCCAGACACCAGTAAATTGGAAACAGGATAAAAAGCAGTATAACAATAAGAGCTGCGGAAAATGCAAGTTTGAACCATATTTTTTTTGCTTTATGAGTTCCCATTTTATGCATCCTCCTTTCCGTAACCGGACATTTTCAGATAAACTCCAGCAAAGATCAGCAAAATGAAGAAAGCAATCACTGCTAAAGTAGAACCATATCCGTAATTTCCATTTTTTACAGACATATTAGTCATATACATTGTCAATGTGGTCGTTCGGTAAGAAGGACCGCCGCCTGTCAAAGTAAAGATCAGGTCTACATTGTTGAATTCCCACACTGCCCGAAGCAGGGTAGTCAAAATGATAGTATCCTTTAAAATTGGCAGCTTAACCAGAAAAATCTCCTGAAGGGTAGTTGCTCCATCTACAACGCAGGCCTCATGAAGATCGGATGGAATATTCTGCAGTGCTGCGAGAATGGTGATTGCAAAGAAAGGAATACCCCTCCAGATCTCAGCAACTGCTGTTGCCTTAAATACGGTTTTCATATTTCCCAGCCAGGCCATATTTTTAGAGATCAACCCCAGATCCCGGCAGATAGAATTTAAAAGTCCGATATTTTCATTATAGATCAGTGACCAAAGCATAGAAGTTAAAACACCGGATACTGCCCACGGAAAGAATACGATACAACGATAGATGCCTCTTCCTTTAAATTTCTTATCGAGGAGCAGAGCAAGCAATATTCCAAAAACAAGCTGGGAACAAACCTCTACCAGAACCCATTTGACAGATACGCCCAGAGAACGATAAAAAATCTTGTCTCCAAATAAGTTTTCGAAGTTTTCAAGTCCCACAAATCCTTTATCAGCAATTTTGGTTACATCATAGCTCTGCAGGCTGTAGAAAAACACAGTTACCAGCGGATATGCAAGAAATGCCAAGATAAAAAACATTGCCGGCATCAGAAATAAATAAGGCATCATGTCCTTTTTGGCAATGCCGGTCTTTACTTTTAGTCTCATGATTGTTCCTCCCTTCTGATGATTTTATTATATAAAACAGGACATCCTGTTTACAGATTCTTTTCTATATAAAATGTTTAATTTTTTATACTGTATGAGTGTTTTTTGTATTGTTTTTTATATTGTATAAAGTTGATTTGCACAAAATAGAGGCAATAAAAAGGGATGTATTTGGCAAAAAAAGAAGAGCCTTCCTGATCGGAAGGCAAGGTTGCCGAATATTTTTATATCTGATCCCGGTAGACTCCGGGAGAAATGCCCGTATATTTTTTAAAACATACAGCAAAATACTGAGAACTGTTATAGCCCACCTGCTCTGCGATTTCATTAACTGTGTATCCGGTTGTACGCAGAAGCTCCTTCGCCTTTTCCATTCGAACCTCCAACAAATGAGCGCTGAAATTCTGTTTCGTTTCCTGTTTAAACAGAACAGCCAAATACGGAACACTGATATTCAAAAAGGCTGCAATATCATTCAGGCTCAGATCCTCCTTATTATAATTGCGTTTTAAATATTCCAGAGCCTGTTCTGCAATTTTCTTTTTGTGATTCCCTCCTTTTTTGCGCTTTTCTGCGATGCTGACTGCAAAACGCAGGATATCATCCTCCATTTCATCCAGGGTATTCAGCTGTTGAATATGGTTTAAATAATATAGATAACTGACAGATTCATCTCCAGAAGAAGCTTCTCCCTTAAAGGCCGTGATTGCCAGTTCTGTTGTTACCATTTTAGCTGATTCCAGAGATATGTATTTTTTGTGGCGGAAGGGTTCATAAATATTTTTAATATCTGCCTCCACCTCTTCTGTCATTCCCATGCGGATGTGATGCAGAAAAGTATCTGTTGGAAGAACGATTTGTATTTCTTCTTTTCTTTCCTGAACGGAATCAGAGGCATAAATCACCTTCCAGCCTTTTCCTTTTAACATATGGCGATTATCTACAGCATGGCGAACTCTTTTGAAGGATTCGGGTAATTCTTCTATATATCTGCGGCTTCTTCCCACTGCCAAAGTAATGCGGCACCACAGTTCTTCTTTTTCCAGCTCCAAAATTCTGTCTATAAACATACGTATAAAAGCAGGATTAAACACATCTTTTTTCTGAGCTGCCAGTACCATCTGAATGTGTGTGCTTACATTTCTGGCAAAATATAATTCAAAATGCTCCCCTGTTTCTTCCGTTAACATATCTTTTTTCTGTAAAATTTTCATCTGAAGCTGTCGTTTTGACTCTCCTATCTCGCCCTCCAAAACCTTTTGGCTCTTCAATACATCTACAGCCGCCATCATTACCAGATAACATCCTACTTCTGTTGGAATTCCCACCCCCATAGCCTCTTTATTTATATCTTCCTTTTTTATTTTTCCATACAGCATCCGATTAATAAAATTGCTGCGGGAAAGCTCCTGGCTTTTTCCCACAGCTTCCGCTGCTGCCTCCTCCTTTTCAATATCGAAGGCTGCACGTTCTACTGCACTTAAAAGCTTTTCTGTTGTTATCGGTTTTAAAAGAAAATCAAAGGCCTGAAGCTGTACTGCCTTATGGGCATATTCAAAATATTCATATCCAGTAAGAAACAGTACTCTGGTTTTTAATTTTTCCATTCGAATATGTTCCAACAGATTGATTCCATTCATAAAAGGCATATTGATATCCGTAATAATAATATCTACCGGATGGGACTTTAGATATTCCCAGGCTGTTTCTCCATTTTTAAACGTTCCTGCAACATCAAATTGATGAGCCTCCCAGTCAACCAGCTGTAAAAAACTTTCTCTTATAAGCTCCTCATCATCAATAAACAGGATGCTATATCTTCTCATTATTTTTCTTCTCCTTTAGACTTGGACAGATTCCTTTTTCATGTTCTTCATGGCAAAACAGATTCTTACACAGGTATTCTGAGGCAGGGATTCGATTTCAAGACCATATTGTGTGCCAAATTCAAATTTGATTCGGGAATCTACATTTTTCAGTCCGAAGCTTACCGTATCCTCCCCGGAAATTCCATCGCGAAGGCAGGATTGGATCTTTTTCAGATGCGCCTCATCCATACCTGGGCCATCATCATGCACCTCCAAATAAGCGTTTTCTCCGTCGTAGGTTCCGCCTAAAATACATATATTTCCGAAGTCATGCTTTTGTTTGATCCCGTGGTAGATGGCATTCTCTACCAGAGGCTGCAGGGACATTTTCGGAATACGGCATTTTAAAATTTCCGTGTCACAGTCAATGGTATAATCAAAGAGATCCGAATACCTGAAATGCTGGATAAAGAGATAATTTTTCACATGCCTCAGTTCTTCTTCTACCGTAATAATATTTTCTCCTCTGTTCAGACCAATGCGATAAAAGGTAGCCAGAGCCGTAAGCATCTCACTGGCTTTCTCTGTTTTTTTCAATTCGCACAGTTGGATAATAGAATACAGTGTATTATACAGAAAATGTGGATGGATCTGTTCCTGCAGCAAAGCAACCTCAATCTGCCGTTTAGCCTCCTGTTCCAGTTCCACCTGTTTTAACAGATGGTTAATACGCTGGCGCATTTTCTCCAGACTGTTGCTCAGAGTAGTAATCTCTGCATAAGAATGAAGAGATATCTCATGATCCAGAATATCTGTATCCTCTACTTTTTTTGTCAATGCCCGAAGCGAATAACTGACTGCATTAGACAGAAGCCCCAAAAGTCCTGCCATGACTGCAATCATGGTTATCGTAATAATCATTACATCGCGCATAATATAATGGGCGTTGGAAATACTGCTTTCTTTGACATTATAAACAAGCTTCCATCCGGTCAGATCAATATTCTCATACATAAAATAATAATTATCCAAAAGCTCTGTTTGAATACCGCCGTTTCGCTCTGCATTTTCAATCAGATAATCCCTGTTGTCCTGCACCACATTCCATGCGGCCTGTTGTCCGAAATGCATACTTCCGTAATCAGTCAGTATGCTCAGGCTGGCCTCCTGATCCAGTGCAGTTACATCCAGTATATTTTCAAAAAAATCCTGTTTCAGTGCAATGAGGATGATTCCATTCTGCTTTCCTTCATATAGATGAAACAGTACAGCGCCAACCTCTTCATCTGGTATCAGATCTCTGCAGGAATCCGCATCTACCCAGTAATACTTATTTTCAGGAAATCGTTCTTTCCACGTCTGGTATGTATAATGAATTTTCAACAAATTTTTGTTATATGCCTGAGTCAATACCTTTCCATCCCCGAAATTCAGATATACATTATGGACGCAGGCAGAATTGACATTTAGAAACTGATTTAGGAGCTTATTCAGATAAATATAGCTGGCTGCCGCATGGGACAGCCGATATCTGTCAGATTTCATACTGCGCAGCCAAAGCAGGTTTTGATCGGATTCCAAGGCCAGAAAGCCCTTATATACGTTAGATATATAATTATCCAGATATACATCAAACTGTTTTACTACAATTGACATATTATCCTTTACATTCTGTCTTATTTTCGCTTCCGACAGATTTGTCACTATCATACTGAAACTTATAAATACGATACTGACAAGAGACACCATGGACAATGTCAGAAGCCGGTGGAAGGTGATTTTTTCATACCACTTTCGTAATCCTTCGTATTTTTTCATTTCTTCTCTCCCAAATGTTTTATTATTTTGCTTTTGCCACAGTATTTTTGATTCAAATAAAATGACAGATATTTTTGACTATAGTTTAGATGATGGAAATCGAAAATGCAATCTGTATTTATTAATTTCTAACTATTCAGAACAACCCTTATTCAAAGGTGAACTCCGGATAACCCGATATTGCATGTTTGATTGCTATGAATGCATTGTATCCCTGCTTATGTGCTGTACTAATGTAGGACATGATTTTCAGAACAGGAAAAACAATCAAATTCCGTGAAGAATACCAAACGAATGACGAAGCCAAAGCCAATTATGATTAAATGAAGGAGAATCTACAGTTCAAAAAGCAACTTGCAGAACTCCGGAAGGAAAGTGATTTTCTAAAAAAGCAGCGGCATTCTTTGCGAAGGAAATCTATCAGAGGATCATCAATTTCCTTCAGAAATACAACAATTATTGGGGGCTCAGATGATTTCAACACATTGAAAAATGATCTTATTTACCAACATTATTATCGCACAGAGAAAGAACTCTACACAGCAATCAAAGAATTTGCATATGTACAATATAATCATGTACATCCGCATTCTTATAATGACTACAAAACGCCTTATGAGACTCGCTACGGAGTCGTATAAACCCTGTGATAGAAATTAAGAGTGTTACAAACAAGCTTGACCATAACACCGATAACTGATTGATATAAGTTGTAACATAATATAAAAAATTGCCGCAAAAGCAATTCCTCTTTAAAAACAGGATTCCATTGCTTTTGCGGCAATCTTATTTTATGCTGTTTTATCTTCCTTCCATCTTCCCGTCCAACGTCTGACGTACAATGCTGTCCATCATATCCGCTGACAGCATACCGCTCACATATCCAAATACGTTTCCATCCCGGTCAATCATAAAGGTGGTTGGGAAGGACATGATACCATAGGAATTAAACAGCTCTCCCTCTGTGTCCATCAGTACCGGGTAAGTATACCCTTTTTCTTCCATAAATGCGGCAATTTCTTCCTCAGAGCCTTCCTGTCCCATATTGGGCGCAGCAACGCCCAGAACAATTACCGCATCCTCTCCCTCTGTGGCAGACTTTTCATACAGCTTCTGAATATCCGGCATCTCAGCCTTACAGGGCGGACACCAGGTTGCCCAAAAGTTCAGAAAAATCGTCTTTCCTCTGTAATCCTCCAGTCTGTGAATATTTCCGTACTGATCCTCCAGTTCAAAATCAACTGCCGGAATCACGGGACGCGCATCGGCTGCCGTTTCTGCAGGCGCTGTTTCACCGGAAGCCTCCTCTGAAGCAGCTGTGCTTTCAGGCCCGCCTGTCCCGGACTCTGTACTTTCTCCTTCGTTATCTGCTTCTGCTTTCTCCGCCACAGTGCCTTCTTCCATACGCTCCGTCCGGGGAACCTGTGTGCCGGAAATGCGTGATAAATATCCGGTCACATCATTCATTTTCCCGGTAAACATCAGAATACCCATAAGCACCATAAGGATACCGCCGATCTTTACCGTATACCGTACCACTCCCCTGTATTTCCTAAACAGTTCCAGAAGCCGGGTGGTAAAAAGCCCCACAAACAGAAACGGCAGCACAAAGCCCAGCGTATAAACGCCAATCAGGCCAAAGCCCTGTGATCTGGTCGCCGCGGAAGCGGCCATCAGAAGGACGCTTGTAAGAGCCGGTCCCACACAGGGCGTCCAGGCAAAGCTGAAGGTAAAGCCCATGAGCAGGGCAGTAACCGGAGACATGGCAAGGCGGTCCAGCTGAAACGGAAGACGGTGCTCCCTTCCCAGAACCGAGGATGTTCCAAATATCCCCAGCTGATACAGGCCAAACAGCATCACGAGAATACCGCCCACCCGTGCAAACATAGCCTGGTGGCTGTGAAAAAATCCTCCTACAGCCGATACGCCAAGCCCCAGAAGAAAAAAGGCAAAGCTGACTCCTGCCACAAAGAAAAGGGTATGAACCAACACTTTGCTTTGTTTATAATGAATCTTTCCGTCTTCGCCCTTTACGGCTGTTCCGCCGGAAAGATAGCCGATATAAAGGGGCAGCAAAGGCAGCACACAAGGGGAGAAGAAGCTTAGAAGACCCTGTAAAAATACGGTTACTGCAGATATACTTACATCCAATGTAAATCCCATAAATAACCTCCAATTCTAAAATGTACTCTTTTTATACCCTGATATCTGCCCTTTTGTCAAGTGAGCTTGTCACAGACAAATATTATTTCAAAAGTTCATAAAAAGTTCATCTGCGCCAATATTGGCATATATTTTAAAAATATGATATAATACAGCCTCAGGAAAGGAGTTTTCAGATATGAACCATTTTATGGCAGCAGCCCTTTCAGCGGCGCTTTCCATTTCTATGACAGCATCATCTTCCCCGCTTACGGCTTTAGGCGCAAAGAACGGCAGCCGGGATTTTTCACTTTTTTTCAGCGGACCCGGAGTAGAAGCTGTTTCTTCCGGCGACGAATATTCCGAATATCAATGGGCCCTGCGCAATATGGGTAACCTGCAGAGAACGGAACGAAAGCTGAATATCCGCACATTAGACAGTATCTATGTTCACTATGGAGAAAGCGGCATTGACGGCATTTCCCTGCCGCCTCTCGGTCCCAGCAATTACGACGCCATTCAGACGGACGCCGTATTGGGTATTGATATCAATATTAAGGAAGCCTGGCAGCTCTATGGGCAGCAGCCCGATAAACGCCCTGTCACTGTGGCTGTGATCGACACAGGAATCGACACCTCCCATAAGGATTTAAAGGACGCCATCTGGATCAATGAGGATGAAATCCCCGGAGATTCCATTGACAATGACGGAAACGGCTATGTTGATGATGTAAACGGCTGGAATTTCATTTCAAATACCAATCAGCTCTTTGCAGGCGATGAAGATACCCACGGCACCCACGGAGCAGGAACCATCGCAGCTGTAAAGGGAAACGGCGGCATAGCCGGCATCGGAGACAGCCATTATATAAAAATCATGGTATTAAAAGCCCTGGGAGGAGAAGAAGGAAAGGGATCTCCTGAAAGCGTAATCGAGGCAATCCGCTACGCAGAAGCCAATGGAGCGCAAATCTGCAATTTAAGCTTTGGCTCCGGACAAACCTCCCCTGAATTTGAGGCCGCCATCCGGGATTCCCATATGCTCTTTGTGGCTGCTGCCGGAAACGGCAACCAGTATGAAATCGGCTATGACATTGACAGACATCCGGTTTATCCTGCCAGCTTCCCCTATGATAATATTATTACCACGGGAAATCTTCTGTTTAACGGTCATCTGGATGAAAGCTCCAACTACGGACAGATAAACGTAGATCTGGCTGCTCCCGGAACCTATATCCTGAGCACCGTACCAGCCGATACCTACGCCTATATGACCGGTACCTCCATGGCTGCTCCCATGGTCACAGGCGCAGCGGCTCTTCTCTACTCCGGTCGTCCGGATCTCAGCCTTTCAGATGTAAAAACTGCCCTTCTTTCCACAGTTCATAAGCTGGCCCCCTTAAAGGGAAAAACCGCTTCCAGCGGTATGCTGGATGTGGCGGCGGCTATGAAGTGGGAAAAATAATCATTTATTTCCAAAAAACAGCCTGCCGGCTGCCGGGACTCATCAAAAGCACCGTCAGCCAGAAGGCTGTTTTATTTTACATATGCAGTTTTATCCCGTCATTTACACAGGGTAAGCCTTATTTTCCTTATCAGCTACAGTCACATCTACCTTTTTCTGCTGTGCTTCTCTGTACTGGAAGAACTCCTTGGCTACAGCCGGGAACAGAGCGTAGCTTAATACGTCCTCATCCTGCTGCTTCCACTGAGCGCATTCCTTCTCAAACTGAGGAAGCTGAGGCTGGATCAGATCTGCCGGACGGCAGGTGATCGGCGTCTCGTCACCGATGATCTTCTTCTGTACTTCCGGATTAAATGGCTTTACAGTCTGTCCGAACTCACCAAGCATGATCTTCTTGGACTCCTTCGGAACCATCTTATAGCGCTCACCCATAAGCACGTTGAGAACTGCCTGTGTACCAACGATCTGAGAAGAAGGAGTTACCAGAGGTGGCTCTCCGAAGTCTTTTCTTACTCTTGGAATCTCCTCTAATACCTGCTGATACTTGTCTTCCTGTCCTGCTTCCTTTAACTGGCTTACAAGGTTGGAAAGCATACCGCCAGGTACCTGATACTGCAAGGTCTTGATATTTACACCCAGAACCTTCGGATTTAAGAGGCCGCTCTTTAAAGCTTCCTCACGAATCGGCTGGAAGTATGCCGCAATTTCCGCCAGAAGATTCTGATCATAGCCTGTATCATATGGAGTGCCTCTGAAGGTCTCAACCATAACCTCAGTTGCCGGCTGGCTGGTTCCCAGAGCCAGAGGTGACATAGCACAGTCGATAATCTCACAGCCTGCCTCTACGGCCTTCATATAGGTCATGGAAGCAACGCCGGATGTATAATGGGTATGCAGGTCAATCGGAAGCTTTGTGCCTTCCTTTAATGCCTGTACCAGCTCTGCCGCCTGATATGGAGTCAGAAGACCTGCCATATCCTTGATACACAGGGAGTCAGCACCCATATCCTCGATCTTTCTTGCAATGTCTCTCCAGTAATCCAGAGTATAGGCGTCGCCCAGGGTATAGCACAGAGCAATCTGAGCATGTCCCTTTTCCTTCTTGGTAGCCTTTACGGCTGTCTCCAGATTGCGGATATCATTTAAACAGTCAAAAATACGGATAATATCAATACCATTTGCAATGGACTTCTGTACGAAATACTCTACTACATCATCTGCATAATGGTTGTAGCCCAGGATATTCTGTCCGCGGAACAGCATCTGCAGCTTTGTATTCTTAAAGCCGTCTCTTAATTTTCTTAAACGCTCCCATGGATCTTCCTTCAAGAAACGCAGGCAGGCATCAAAGGTAGCGCCTCCCCAGCACTCTACTGCATGGTAGCCTACTTTGTCCATCTTATCGATGATGGGAAGCATCTGCTCTGTTGACATTCTGGTCGCAAGCAAAGACTGATGGGCGTCACGCAGGACGGTTTCCACGATCTTTACCGGCTTCTTCTCTATCTCTGCCATAGTTAAAAATCCTCCTTAAATACTGTGATAAAATTCCCTTTTATACGCCAAAGATTGCCATAAAAGTACCGGCTGCTACAGCCGTGCCGATCACGCCTGCAACGTTTGGTCCCATTGCGTGCATCAGCAGGAAGTTGGTAGGATCATACTCGGAACCAACCTTCTGGGATACGCGGGCTGCCATAGGTACGGCAGACACGCCTGCGGAACCGATAAGAGGATTGATCTTTCCTCCGGTCAGCTTGCACAGAAGCTTTCCTAACAGGATACCGCCTACGGTACCGAAAATAAATGCAACCAGACCTAAAAGAACGATCTTGATGGTAGTTACATTTAAGAATGCCTCTGCACTGGTAGTAGCACCTACGGATGTACCCAGCAGGATAACGACAATGTACATCAGGGCATTGGATGCTGTCTCTGCCAGCTGTTTTACAACACCGCTCTCACGGAACAGGTTTCCTAACATCAGCATACCTACTAATGGAGCAGTAGACGGCAGAATCAGGCAGACTACAATTGTTACAATGATCGGGAATAAAATCTTTTCCAGCTTGGATACGGAACGAAGCTGTTCCATCTTGATCTTGCGCTCCTTATCCGTAGTGAGCAGCTTCATAAACGGCGGCTGGATAATAGGAACCAGAGCCATATAGGAATAAGCTGCAACTGCGATTGGACCCATGATCTGGGTCTGTCCCAGCTTACTGCAAAGGAACAGAGAGGTAGGGCCGTCAGCACCGCCGATGATGGAAATAGCAGCCGCTTCCTTTCCTGAGAATCCCAGGAAAATTGCCAGGAAATATGCGGCATAGATACCCAGCTGAGCAGCAGCACCCATAAGGAAGCTGATGGGGTTTGCGATCAGCGGACCGAAGTCTGTCATGGCTCCTACGCCAAGGAAGATCAGGGACGGAAGGATACTCCACTCATCCAGAGTAAAGAAATACCACAAAAGACCGCCGATGCCGTTGGACGTTTCTTCCGGAGAATACATGATTTCCGGATAGATATTTACAAGCAGCATGCCAAATGCGATGGGGATCAGCAGCAGAGGCTCAAATCCCCGGCGGATTGCCAGGTATAAGAAGACCAGCGCCACACCGATCATCACATAGTTCCCAATGGTCAGATGGAAAAACGCCATCTGTCCCAAAAGGTTTGTTACTAAATTGCCAAAATCCATAATGTTACCTCCATAATGGAATCCAACTTACTGCGGATCCGTGTTTCTGCTTAGTTCAGAGTGGCTAAAACTGCGCCGGACTCAACGGAATCGCCTGTGGATACATTTATGCTGGCAACGGTACCGTCCTGAGGAGCAACGATGTCATTTTCCATCTTCATAGCCTCAAGAACAAGAACAGTTTCGCCTTTCTTTACTGCCTGGCCTGCTGCAGCCTTTACAGCTACGATTTTTCCAGGCATAGGAGCCGTTACCTTAACGGAGCCTGCTGCGCCTGCAGGTGCAGCAGGAGCTGGTGCCGGTGCGGCAGCGGGAGCTGGTGCCGGTGCAGGTACGGGGGCTGCGGGAGCCGGTGCGGCTGCAAAAGCGGCTGGTGCGGCTGCGCCTTCTTCAACGGTTACTGCATATGCTTTTCCATTTACTGTAATGGTATATGTCTTCATGATCTGTTTCCTCCTTGATTTGAAATGAGTCTTTATCTTCTTCTGGAACTGCTTACGCGGCGGATGGAGCGTACCACCAGACCGTTGGGTGAAGTTCCCTCATAGGCCGCAATCGCTGCTGCCATCACTGCTACAAGCTCTGCATCATCTGCCAGCTCCGGTCCTGTTGTCTGTAAAGCAGAAACTGCCGGTGCAGCAGAAACAGCCGGTACAGGAGCTTTCGCAGGTTCTGCCTTCTTATCAGCCGCTTTATTCTTCTGTCCTTCTTCCCATGCATGGATGAACTTAAAGCAGGAAATCAGAAGGCTGATAAATACCAGTACACAGAATACGGTTCCAAGACCGATGAGCGTATATACGCTGGCCGTCCTTAACAGGCCTCCGATGGAGCTGTCCTCCTCAACGCCTGCAGACATATCGGTAAACTGAGCCTGGATCTGCTGTGTTGCCATATTCAAGTTCATAACATACTTTTTGGTTCCCTCTGCAAACTCTACAGGAAGGATCACCGTATAGCTTCCGTCCTCCAGAAGCACCACAGAGCCATCCTCAATATCAACACTGCGGAGAGCGCCCATCTCTTCCCGCACATCAAGCTGGGCCTGATAAAGCTCTGCAGAAACGGTATCTCCCTGAGACTGGGCCAGCTTGCCCTGGACTACCAGCTGTTCATCGGAAGCGCCCAGAGTCTGAGCTGCGGATAAAAGAAGGGACTGTCCCATGGCGTCTTCCACAGGCGTACCGTCCATGCTGATGGATAAGCTTTCTGTTTCCTCCTCTGTTTTAGAGCAGGCAGACAGACTTACCAGGCAGGCAGATACTAAAACTGCTGCTGCCATCCTTTTAAATAATCGTCTCATATACATGTCACCCCTCTTTAAACCGTGCCATGCTTCTTTGAAGGACGGTCCTCACTTTTTGTATAAAGCATATCAAATGCAGCTGCCAGCCTCTGGCGGGTTTCCTCTGCCTTGATGATATCGTCTGCATAGCCTCTTCTTGCGGCAGCCACTGCTCCGGACTGAGTCTTTGTATACTCGGCAGTCTTTTCGCTGATCAGAGCCACTGCATCATCAGAAGCCTCGATTTCCTTTGCATACATGATCTTAACCGCAGCCTCAGGCTCCATAGTGCCAATCACTGCATTTGGCCATGCATATACCAGGTCGGTTCCCAGGCTCTTGCTTCCCATGGTAAGGCCTGCGCTTCCCAGTGCCTTTCCGGTTACTACAGTCACCTTTGGAACAGTAGCGTCTGCATAAGCGTAGGTTAAGCGGGCTGCTGCTCTGGCGATCCGTCTTTCGCTGCACATCTTTGCCTTATAGCCGTTTACATTTGTGAGGGTCAGCAGAGGAATACTGAATGCGTCGCAGAAGCTGATCAGCTCCACTGCCTTGTCACAGCCCTTGCCGGATAAAGCAGCCTCAAACTCATCTGCCTTCTTTCCATCCTCATAACGCTCTGTGCGGTTTGCCACACAGCCCACAGTCACGCCATTTAAACGGATGAATGCAGTTACCATAGAAGGTTCATAATCCTTCTTTACTTCCATTACAAAATGATTATCAGAAATCATGGATAGTACCTGGATAGGATCTCCCGCCAGACCTTCAATGCCGCTGCACATACGGTTTAAATCATCCTGGCAGTCCTCCTCGGAAAGATCCTCTTCGTTATTAGCAGGAAGAATGGATACCAGAGTACGGATCTGAGACAGAATGGATGCTTCATCACCGGTAAAATCAACAACGCCGGACTCCTTGCTCTGGAATGCAGCTGCCGCTGTATCACATTTTGCCTTATAATTGCCCTCTAATGCATTGGGAGCATTTACAAAGAGCTGCGCGGACTTCTCTTCCATAAAGGTAAAATCTGCCATTCCGGCTGCCACAGCCATTCCGCCGCCGCAGGTACCGAATACTGCCATGATCTGAGGGATCACACCAGATGCCATTGCCTGGCTTAAATACAGCTTTCCAAAGCCATCCAGCGCATCTGTTGCCTCCTGCAGACGCAATCCGGCACAGTCTACCAGACCGATCACAGGTGCTCCCATCTTCATAGCCATGGAATAAATGCTGCAGATCTTCTTTGCATGCATCTCACCCATGGAGCCTCCCAGTACGGATGCATCCTGGCTGTATACATAAACCAGGCATCCTCCGATGGTGCCGTAGCCTGTAATCACACCGTCAGCCGGTGTTTCCTGCTCAGCCATGTTAAAGTCCGTGTTTCTGGCGGTGATATACGCGCCGACTTCAACAAAACTGTTCTCATCAAGCAGGGATGCAATACGGCTGCTTGCTGAAGTTTGTGCTGAATTACTCATTTTCCAGTCCTCCATCATTCTAAAGTTTACAATACTGGCTGGAACTGCAAAAAATCCCCTTACAGTTCCGCATAAAAACAAAAATATTGCCATATATGATTATAATAAGATTTTTGTCAAATGACAAGACCCCAGAACCATGAAATTGCCTGTTTTCGATAAATTATTAACAAATTTTTTCAAAAAAACGGGCGCAGTCCCCATGCCTGCATCCAGAGAGTTCCTCTCGCTTTATGCAGGTACATGAAACAGCGCCCATTTTTTATCTTTCATACTGTATATTTTGACATTTTTCAGCAAAACACATCTGCATTTTCCATAAAAATACAATTACACCGTGAAAAACCGGTCATGAATGGCCTGTACCGCCTGATCTGCATCCCTACGGTCTACCAGCACAGAAATTTTGATCTCGCTGGTGGAAATCATATTGATATTGATCCCCGCATCATACAGCGCCTCAAAGAGCTTTGCAGCTACTCCCGGATTATTGATCATGCCTGCTCCTACAACAGAAACCTTAGCCACATCGCAGTTCGTCTCCATACGGCTGTAGCGCAGCTCCTCTTTATGCTCCGTCAAAAGCTCTGCCGTTTTATTCAGATCCTTTTCTGCCACTGTAAAGCAGATATCCTTCCCTTCCTCATGGCCAATGCCCTGGAGAATAATATCCACATTTACATGATTTCTTGCCAACAGAGAGAACACCTTAAATGAGGTTCCGATCTCATTTGGCACGCCAATAAGGGCAATCCTCGCAATATCCTTATCCTTTGCCACGCTGCTGATATATGAACGCTCCATACGCTTTGCAACTCCCTTCACTTTTGTTCCCGGATGGCCTGTAAAGCTTGACAGGACCTCCATTTTTACATTGTACTTTCTTGCCAGCTCCACCGAACGGTTATGGAGCACCTGCGCTCCCAGCGTCGCCAGCTCCAGCATCTCATTATACGTCACCTCATCCAGCTTTCTGGCTCCTGCAACCTTTCTGGGATCTGCCGTGTAAACACCGTCCACATCCGTATAAATCTGGCACAGGTCGGCCCCCAGAACCGCAGCCAGAGCTACCGCAGAGGTATCCGAACCGCCCCGTCCCAAAGTGGTAATATTCTTGTTCCGGTCGATTCCCTGAAATCCTGTAACAATCACAATTTTCTTCTGATTCAGCTCCGCCTCAATGCGCTCCGTATCCACCTTTCGGATACGCGCATCTCCCGAAACCGTATTCGTGCTGATGCCGGACTGCCAGCCGGTAAGAGAAATCACCGGATATCCCAAAGCCTCAATCGCCATCGCACAGAGCGATACCGAAATCTGCTCTCCTGTAGACAAAAGCATATCCATCTCTCTGGCCGAAGCCTTTGGGTTAATCTCCTCTGCCTTCTGAATCAGATCATCTGTCGTATCCCCCTGGGCAGACAATACTGCCACCACCTGATTTCCCGCCTTATATGTCTCTGTAATGATCCTTGCAACATTGCGCAGCCGCTCCGTGTCAGCCACAGAGGTCCCGCCGAATTTCTGTACGATCAAACTCATATCTGTTTTCCTTCCTTACCCCCAAACCAGGGTAAATATAAAGAGCCATGGCCAAACGGCCACCGCCCCAACCTATACCATATTTTACTCATATGAACCCTTTTGTCAACTTGTTTCCTCTTTGAGTTTCCGCACTTTACACTGTGTTCTGGTGTCTGCAAAATACAGAAACTCAAGTTTTCCTCCCCGGAACACCTCCGCCGGGGATTGCGCCCCCTGTGCCAGCCTTCCCATGCCGATCTGCCAGGGCGACTTTGGAGGCCATTTAGAAAGACTTAGAGGCTGGAATTTTTCGTTAAGCTCCATATCAAACCTGTCTGAGCACGGCGAGTTTTTGATATGGAGCTTGCTTTTAGAAAAATTTCAGCCTCTTAGACTTTCTTATGACCGGAAACCGGAGCCATGGAAGACCGGCATGAGAAGGATGGTGCAGGGGGTGCAATCCCCTCTCCCATCACCCCTTGACCGCTCCCATGGTAATACCCTGAGTAAAGTAATTCTGGAACATCAGGAACACCGCAACAATGGGAACCGCCGCCAGAGCCGCACCCGCCATGATGACTCCGTAGTTGGTGGAGAACTCCTGCTGGAGTGTCGCCACGCCCAGAGAGATCGTCAGGTTCGTTCTGGAATTTAACATTACTAACTGCATGAAATAGTCATTCCATGTATTAATAAAGGTAAAGATCGCAAGCGCTCCCAGACCCGGCTTTACGATCGGCATAACAATGCTTGTAAAGGTACGGATTTCACCGCTTCCGTCGATCTTTGCAGCCTCCAAAAGCTCTGTAGGAACATTTTCACTGAACTGCTTCATGAGGAAAATGCCAAAGGGCCAGCCGCACAAAGGAAGGATAACGGCCCATGGAGTATCATGGATCCCCATAAAGGAAACCAGCTTCATCAGCGGCACCAGGATTACCTGCTTTGGAAGGGCCATTGCGAATACGAAAATACTGAACAGCAGCTTATCGCCGTAAAAGCGCTTCTTTGCCAGCACATAACCGGCCATAGAGGCTGCCACGCAGACGATGATCAGCGTTACACCGGCGATAAAGATACTGTTGATCAGCCACTGGAGCGCCGGGTTCTGAAACAGCTTCTCAAAGTTTTCCAAGGTCGGGTGGAGAGGGAACCATTCCGGAGGCAGCTTGATCGTAACCTTCTGGGATTTAAAGGCTCCCGTCAAAATCCAGTAGAAGGGGAAAATAAATACCACACTGAGAAGGAGCAGAAGCACCATAGAGGCGGCATCCAGAATTTTCACTTTATTTTTCATCTTCTCATCCCCCTTTAATATTCAACGTCGCTGCCCAATGCCTTAAACTGGACAAAGCTGATAAAACCAATGATCAATGCAAGTATTACGCCCATGGCATTGGCGTAGCCATATTCGAACTTCTTAAATGCTGTCTCATACAGATAGTACATGATAGTAGTCGTTCTGTAATTGGGTCCGCCGGAAGTAAGCAGCTGGATCAAAGAGAAGCACTGGAAGGAGTTGATGGTAGTGATCACCACGATATACAGTGTGGTGGGCAGAAGGCTGGGCCATTTGATCTTCCAGAATACCTGAAAATCATTGGCGCCGTCTACCTGAGCTGCTTCTACATAATCCTTGGGAACATTTCCCAGAGAAGCGATATAGAGAATAATGGGCTGTCCTACGCTGGTAGTGATCAGTATAATCAGAATGGCCCAGAGAGCATATCTTTTATCTCCCGTCCACATAATGTTCTTTTCAATCAGATCCAGTGATTTTAAGATCCAGTTTAAAATACCGTTTAAAGGGTCGTAGATCCATTTCCAGACAACTGTTACCGCTACAGTACCCGTAACCACAGGCAGGAAGAACACACATCGGAAGAAGGATCTTGTAAATGGATTCTTCTCGTAAGTCATGGCTGCTACAAAAAGCGCAAACAGTACAGTAATGGGAACGGAGCCTACTACCAGAAGCAGGGTGTTCACCAGGGATTTCTGCCATACAGGATCTGCAAACATAGTCATGTAATTAGACAGTCCTGTAAAGGTCATTCCCTTCATATTATAACGGAAAAAACTGGTAACTACGCCCATTCCCATGGGAACCAGCACAAACAGCACAAAAAACAGCATGGCCGGCAGCAGGAATGCATAGGAAACCAGCGTTTCCCTCATTCTGATCTTATTGATTTTCCTTGACTTCATGGCAGTTCTCTCCTTCTAAAAATGACTCCCCATACTACAGGCTGTAATATGGGGAGAATACCTGTCTTATTGTGCGTTTACGATAGACTGGTTTGCCTTTGCTACAAAGTCGTCCAGAGCAGCCTTTGGCTCGGAATCGCCGTTGATCACTGCCTGGAGCATCGGGAACCAGTAGGTTCTCATCTCTGCAAAGCCCGGAATGGTGTTGTAGTATGGAGAATAATATTTTGTAAGAGAAGCGTAGAAGGACATATCCTCATTTCCTTCATACAGATCGCCCATGGACTGGCGAACCGGGAATACGCTGGTCTTTACTACGTTCTTTGGTCCCCACTCTTCATCATTGCAGATGAAATCAATAAACTTCTTGGATGCCTCTGCTCTTGCCTCGTCGCCGTTGTCAAATACGCAGAAGCCGTTTACAAGATACTCCAATGCAGGTGTTCCGTCCTCAGATGGGAATGGAAGTGCGATTGCCTCGATTCCGTTCTCCTTTAATGTCTCTGCTCTCTGGCTTGCAAGTCCTGGAGACCAGAGGGTTGTAAATGCGGTATTTCCTGCTACAAACTGATCTACGTCCTCACCGCCGTTATATGCGGAGCCGTTTAACATATATCCGTTGTCTACCCACTCTTTGATCTTTGTCATGGCCTTTACGCCGCCTTCGTCATTGAGGGTGTATGTAGTAATCTCAGGATCTGTTACAGAACTGTCATACAGGTTTGTAACGAATGCGCGGATACCCTGGTCGCCTCCCTGTCCGGAGCAGTATACGGTGCCGCCCATAAAGCCTGCTTCAGAAAGCTTTTTCATCATTTCCTCAAACTGCTCTGTGGTCCAGGTGCGGTCGCCTTCCAGGTTGATGCAGTCCATAGCGCCTGCTTCCTCTAATGCATTCTTGCTCACTGCCATACAGAATGCTGCGCTGCTGATGGGATACATATAATAGCTGTCGCCGGACTTGCAGGAGTTGATCAGAGCCTCATTGTCTACGTCCTTTACAAATTCCTCTGTGAACATATCGTCCAAAGCTACCAGCTTGCCGTTCTGTGCGTAGGAAATGATACGTCCGGGAGCATCAAAGAGCACATCGCATACAGTGCCTGCCTCGATGGCTGCCGTGATCTTCTCCGGTCCTGATGTAAAATCGATGGTCTCCAGCTTCACCTTGATATCCGGGTTCTTTGCCTCAAATGCATCGATGATCTCCTGCTCATAGGTTCCTGCCGGATTGTCACCGTCCTGTGTAAAGGTCGGGAATGCCCACCATGTGATCTCTGTCATGCCTTCTGCCGTGGCAGTTCCCTCTGCCTTATCAGAAGCAGCTTCGCTTCCCTTTGCTTCCTCGGTCTTAGCATCTTCCTTTGTATCTGCTGTCTGCGCACTTCCCCCGCCGCAGCCTGTAAGTACGGATGCCGCCATAGCTGCCGCCAGTCCCAAAGATACTATTTTCTTCATACGAAAGTTCCTCCTTCTCGTTTCTCCCCGTTCCGTCTCTTACCCCCGGCGGAAACATTTTTTATTGTTAAACACATCATAGCATAATATTTTCTTTTTGTCAATTTGCCCGAAAAAAATTTCTTTTCTTTTTTTATTCCGTTTTTTTTCAGCAAAATAAATAAATTAAGGAGCTTCGTTTTTGCATTTTTATGCATCTAACGAAGCTCCTGTCTGATGTACTGTTCTATTTTATACAAATACTGATGCCGCCATCCTTTGGAAACGTCATTTTAAATCTCCTGCAGCGCGGCTATGGCAGCATCGATCATGGCAGCGCACTTCTTTACCTGCTCCATATCCTCAGGGATCAAACCGGGCATGGGTTTTCTCACGCTTCCCAGATCAAGTCCCTCACGAAGCTTTAAAATCTCCTTCATCACTGCATAAAGATTTCCATGGCAGGCGCACATGGCATAAATAATGGCATCCGCATCATACTGGATCTTTCTCGCCGCCTCATACTTTCCTTTCCTGCACAGCTCAAATATTTTTAAATACAGCTCAGGCATTACCCCGTAAGTACCACCAATGCCTCCGTCGGCTCCCATGGCCAGGCCGGATACCAGCTGCTCATCCGGTCCGTTAAATACAACGAAATCCTTTCCGCCCTCCATCTTAAACATCTGGATATCCTGTACGGGCATGGAACTGTTTTTCACAGCAGCCACTCTTGGATTTTTGCACATTTCTCTGAACAGAGGCATGGTAAGAGCTACGCCTGCCAGCTGCGGAATGTTGTAAATCACAAAATCCGTATTGGGAGCTGCGGCAGAAATGTCATTCCAATACTGAGCAATGGCATGCTCCGGTAAATGGAAATAAATGGGCGGAATAGACGCTACCGCATCCACGCCCAGGCTCTCTGCATGAGCTGCCAGCTCACAGCTGTCCTCCGTATTGTTGCAGGCCACATGGGCGATAACGGTCATCTTTCCCTTTACGGTTTCCATCACAGCTTCCAGAACTGCCTTGCGTTCCTCCTTGCTCTGGTAAATACATTCGCCGGAGGAACCGCCCACATAGACGCCCTTTACTCCTTTTTTCAACAGATGCTCTGCCAGGGCTTTGGTCCGCTCTGTGCTGATGCTTCCATCCTCCTCGTAGCAGGCATAAAATGCCGGAATAATCCCCTGATACTTTGTAATATCTCTCATAATGCTCCACCTTTCTTTCCTACCGGATATCTCCAGTATAACACTTTAATTATTTTTTTCAACAAAAATATAATGGTAAAAATTTTTTCTTTGGTCATTGTGTTTAAACCGTTCCAATGGTATGATAGGCGTAAGAAAAGGAGGAAATGCTTTATGAAAAAACATATTGTGTGCTTTGGAGACTCCAATACCCACGGATACTGCGCAGAAACCGGCGGACGCTTCTCTGAAAAGGAACGGTGGACTTGTCTTTTACAGGAGCTTTTAGGAACGGAATATCTGGTTCTGGAGGAAGGCCTGTCCGGAAGAACCTGCTGTTTTCCCGATCCTCTCTATGAAGGGCTTAACGGCCTTGATTCCATCTATCCCTGCCTGATGAGCCACGAGCCTGTAGATCTGTTGGTCATCATGCTTGGCACCAATGATACCAAGGAACGCTTTGGCGCATCCTCTGCATGTATCGCACTTGGATTAAAACGTCTGATCGAAAAGGCCCGGTCCATTTCTGACTGTTGGAGAAACGGCCCCAATATTCTGATCGTAACACCCAAAAATATCGATCCTGAATACGCCGGTTCCAGTGTAGGAAATACAATGGGGCGGGGCTGTGCAGAAAAATCTGCCGGACTGGGTTCAGAATATGAAAAAATTGCCCTTCTTACAGGGTGCCGCTATTTTGATGCCAACACGGTTGTGACGGAAAACAATCACATCGATTTCATGCATCTCACTGCTCAGGGGCATCGGGAACTGGCAGAAGCTTTGGCAAAACAGATTCCCTGTCTGATTCCATAAACATTAAAACGCAGTAACGTACCTGTCTCCACAAATATTGTGCGAAAGGCAGATAGGTTGCTGCGTTTTTGTTCATTTACTAGCAGAGCTTTTCCAATACCGACCCTGATGTCTTTTCATTGTTCACACTGCACTGTTCAAAGTAACGGCGGTAATATTCCGTATAGATCAGGTCCACCAGAAACAGCTGGCTGATCTCTGCCGAGGTAGACCCGCCCTGAAGAGGCCCCTCATTGGCTCCGGATAAAAGGGTGACATCCGAATAGGCGCTCAGAGGTGATTTCACAAAACGGGTAATACAAATAATCTTGGCGCCGGACCGCTTCGCTACCTCTGCCACATGGATGGTATCCTTGGTTGCTCCGGAATAAGAAAAAATAACCGCTGTATCCCGCTCATCCATAGTAGCCGCAGCCATGGCCTGCATATGGCTGTCCTGTATACAAAATACCTTGTTTTCAATACGCATAAACTTATTCATTGCCTTCATGGCGGTAAGCATACTGGCTCCTACGCCAAAGAAAAACACTCTTCTGGCCCGGTGGATCAGTGTGATGGCCCGGTCAATATCCTCCTCCTTTATCATGGAAAAAGTTTCATTCAGGGCATTGATATTGGTATTTAATACCTTTCTGGCCAGTTCCCCAAAGGAATCCTCCATAGAAATATTGTTCCCTGTAAACTGGTCTACCTGCTCCTGTCCCTTACTGATGCTTAAGGACAGCATCATCTTAAATTCCTGGTATCCCTTTAAATCCATAGTCTTGCAGAATCGGAACACACTGGTGTCTCCCACCTCACAGGCCTCCGCCAGATCTGTAATGGACATAAACAGAACGTCCCTTGGATTTGCCAGAATATAATCTGCCACTTTCTTTTCTGCCTTGGTAAACTGATTATATGCGGATTTGATACTCGTTATAAAATCTCCCTGCATACGATCCATTCCTCTCAATCTGTATAATTTCTTCCATTTTATCCAGTTTCTTTTGCCTTGTCCATACTTTTTCAGGCTTTTATCTGATTTTTCATTTATTGTAACTTTCCGTTTTCTTTTCTTTTTTCCTCTCTCCCCAGCCAGGCAGCTCCCAAAAGACCGGCTCTGTTTCCCAACTCGGCAGGAAGAATATTCACATCCCTGAAGCTTGGCATAATGCGCTCCATAGTACGCACTCTTACCTGCTCTGTTACATAAGGCTGGGCCATGACGCCGCCGCCTAAGATCACACAGGACGGATTAAAAATATGGATCAGCGTCTGCAGTCCGTTTACAATCTCATCGATCCACTCATCCACAGCCGCCTGCACCCCCGGCTGGTCGATAGCCGCAAATATCTTCCTCCCGTCTGTAAGCGCTGGATCAATGACCATGGCTCTGGCTACAAGTGCTGTGGCTGAAGCGTATTTCTCATAGCAGCCGCTGAAAAACTCTCCCTCTTTCCGATCCTCAGGATGAATCAGAAGACCGCCAAATTCTCCTGCGGAAAAGGCGCAGCCATGGTACACCTTCTGATCCATCACAATCGCTCCGCCCACACCGGTGCCGTAGGTCAGACAGAGAAAATCCCTCTCTCCCCTTCCTGCGCCGAAGATTCCTTCACCCAGTGCGGCTGCATTTACATCATTTTCTACGGCTACAGGCACATGAAAACGCTCTCTCAACATGCGGCCGATCTCCATTCCCGTATAACCGGGAATGTTTTCATTGGCATAGCGTATCATTCCTCTTTGGGAATCTACCTGTCCGGCGGTGCTGATCCCAATGGCATCAAAACCATGATAGCTTTCCAGAATCTTTACAGCCTGTTCCACTACATGGGCACCTCCAAGCCGGGCATTGGTCGGAGTCTCCCTTACTTCTTTTATTTCGTCCTTTATTCCCGTCCATATCCCTGACTTAATGGCGGTTCCTCCGATATCCAGTGCTGCTGTCCCCATCGTGCTCCTCCTATCGGTTCTTCACTGCATCCATAAAACGGTTTGCAATCTCTAACGGTCTTGTGATCGCTCCGCCTACCACAATGGCAAACGCTCCCGCATCCAGCATTTTTACCGCCTGATCTGGGTAATGGATTTTCCCCTCTCCGATAACCGGAACGTCCACAGTCTTTGATAAACGGCTTACCAGCTCATAATCTGGGCCGTCCATATGAGGAGAATCTGCCGTATAGCCGCTCATGGTAGTTCCCACAATATCCATTCCCAGCTTCCAGGCATTGATTCCCTCCTCATAGTTTGATATATCTGCCATAAGAATGGCATCCGGATATTTCTGGCGCACCTCTTTTATAAACTCATTTACGGTCTTTCCGTCTCCCCGTGCGCGCAGCGTACAGTCTAACGCGATCACATCGCTTCCAACAGCGACAAGCTCATCGACCTCCTTCATGGTAGGAGTAATGTAGCTTTCAAAGCCGGGATACTGGATCTTTACCAGTCCGATAACCGGAAGTCCTGTCTCCTCCTTGATCGCAGCTACGTCCCGGATGCTGCTGGTGCGGATCGCCGGAGTCCCCGCCATCTTTGCCGCTCTCGCCATCAGGTACATCACAGATTTTTCCTCCACATACAGAGGTTCTCCCGGAATAGCCTGGCATGAGATGATCATCTGCCCCTTGATCTGCTCAAATAGTTCCTGCTTGTTCATGTATCTCCTCCTGTTCTGCAACCACCCTTACAGACATTCCCCATTTTGCCCAAAAGGTCGATGCCATGAAATATTTCTTTTATAACTATATCATAAAGAAATATTTTTTTCAATTATAAATGTGTTGAAATATTTTTTTATTACTCATTTTAAAAACAGGACTGCCCTGAGAATGGCATCTCACAGACAATCCTGTTTCCATTTCAAACGTGTTCCATCAGATATTCGGCATCTTTGCCGTTGGCATCATCAGCACCTTTCCTGTGCCGCGGTATACATTTACCAGGCCTTCGCCCGAAGCTGCGGAGCCGATCAGGCTCTTTCCGGAGCGCTCTACCGTAAAGTCCAGGCTCTTGCTCCAGGCAATAGCATAATTGCCGTCCACCTTGAGCACATCGTTCTGAAGCTCAATCTCGATCAACTCCTCTTTCGGGCATTCAGATTCGATACAGAACACTCCGTTCCCATTCAGGCTCAGGTTAAACAGTCCCTCTCCTCCGGCCACTGCAGAAGAGAAATTGGAACGCATCACCGCTTTGTGCTGCAGGGTAGATTCACAGGCTAAAAACAGACCGTCATCCAGCACCACTCCGCCGCCCCACTGGGCTGCATCCATCAGGATCAGATACTTATAGGTAGGTTCCAGCACCAGAACGCCGCTTCCCGTATACTCCGGCTTTATGGCGGATTCTCCGGTTGCCTTGCCCCGGACCGCTTTGCCGAGGAAATCTCCCACGCCCTTAATGCCGGTGGTTGCCTTTACATCTCCTAACATCCACTGCATGGCGCCTGCCTGAATGGTCACATTAGACTGATCCAGACTGCATACCAGCTGGCGCTTTCTCACATTCATCTGCGCGCAGTAATAAGCGGTTACTGCCGATCCGGGAGTCACGCTTAAGTCGCGCTGATATTCGATTACCTCAAAGGCTCCCAGCTTTGCAAGGACTTTTACGTCATCATTGTCGGTGAAATTAGAAATACGGTACATAGATTCCCTCCTGTTCTCTCTTATATCGCAGCCTACGGCAGATATCGTTTGATTTTATTTTTCCAGATTCTTCCACTTGAAGTTTGGAATCACATCAGACCACTTTTCAATTCCGATAATAGACTTGGCAAACTCTGAGGTTTCCAGAGTCGAATTTTTCTTGTCAATATCCCGGAATACCTGCCAGATCTTCTTGCGTTTCGTTGCTACGATCTTATCCGGCTGATTCATATCGCACTCCCACAGGCCGAACTTCAGTCCCTGCTTTGCCTCGCTGGGAGCATCCACCTGGCGGCTTACCGTATATGCGTCAATATATGGATTACTGTCTACAAGGTAGTAGGAGTACGCATAGGCAGCTGCCTGGATCTCAGGAATATCGCCTCTGGTGGGACTATAGGAGGTAAAGCCCTGCTCGGTCAGAATAATATGACGCACATTTCCCGAAGGAGCCTTCAGTGCCTCCTGGTTAAAGTAATCGGTAAGTACGTTCAGATTGGCAAAATTTATAACTGGTGAGTTAAAATCATTTGTAAAGAGCCCGGTAGCTTTGGGATCATCCCAGAATTCCGGCTCAATCATGGGACAGGGATACGGATGATAGGCCAGTCCCCAGTCCATCTGCCCCTGAACATTAGCAATGGAATTGAAGCTGTCTACGATCTCCTTGCCGCCGTATTTCAGCTTTCCGTCAATCTCATTCATCCAGTTGTAATCCAGTGAGAAATACACCCGGTCATTGGCATTGGTACTCTTGATGGCCGTGTAGAAAATACGGAACGCCTGCTGGTATACTTTTACATAATTTGTAAGATCCATAGAGCCCATATAGTTCCACTGCTGATTATTGATCTCATTTCCAATGATCCAGTTGGAAACCTTTCCATGGTTGGAATCTTTTCCGCTGTAGTGGTCAGCCAAAAAGGCCGCAATGGCTCTGGTCTGCTCAAAACCGGCTTCGTTTGCCCCGTTGAACATATAATAAAAGGCATTGGAAGACTTCTTCGTACTCGGATAGATCAGATCCGAACGGTTGGGGTTCCAGTCATTTAAAATGATCACCGTGACGGTCATTCCCTTATTGGAAAGAGCGCTGATGGTCCTGTCATAATCATCCATGATGGCCTTATTAAAATGATAGATCTTGCCGTCATATTCATATTCAATGCCTGTACCCATGATCTGTGAAAACGCAATATTGGTGGTTACATGCTTTACGCCCAGGTCAAAGGCATCCTCCAGCATATCAATTTCGATGTTCAGTCCCTTTTTAGTCAGAGGATCCTTGAATGCTTCCGTATTTTTGGCCACTGCCTCAGGATTGGTAATGTAATGAGGCTCGCTGATGGCTTTATACTCTGTGCCGTCATAAGCAGCCAGTACAAATTTGCTGTACAGGCGGTCTGCTGTGCTTCCGAAATTTAACGGCACCTGAGCAGAGGATGATATAAGGGCGTCTGCCGAAGCAATATAATCGGTTCTTCCATCCAGACTGTTCTCATAGGTCTGCTGTTCAAATATATAGACCTTTCCATCGGTGCCGGCTGTATCGCCGCTGGTGGAAAAGGCGATTTCCACATTCTGCTTGTCTGCCGTCACCTTACAGGAACGGATCTGGCCTGTGAGCGCAATATCCTCTTTTGCTGCCTCCTGTGCAGCTTCACCTGAAGCCTGTGTTTCCTCCGCGGATACAGACCTGGAAAAAGCACCCAGGCTTACTGCTGTCACTCCAAAAAACAGCGCGGCTGCCAGAGCCATGCCTCTGCTTCTTTTAAACAGTTTATGCTTCATTTTGAGATCACCTCCAGAATTGATGTGTGTACTTACGGATGACCCGTTTTGATGTCAACCTCTATGATACATAATCTATCTTACAAATTCAATTACGATTTTATTACATTATCTTAAGTCTTACTTGTATACCTTCTTTAAAGTAAATCCCCGCCCCTGAACCTCATTGATCTGATTGATGATCATAAACGCTTCCGGATCCTCATCCAGCACCAGCTGGTTCAGCCTTGGAAGATCCCGCTTGGAAATCACAGCCAGCACCATATCCTGTTCCCGGTGAAGGTAACCGGTTTCCATGTGGAGAAGGCTGGTTCCGCAGTCCAGCCGCTGGCTGATCAGGGCATTAATCTGTTCATGGCGTCGGCTTACTATCTTCACCTGCATCTTTGTCATGCCGGCCATGAGAACCTTATCCAGCACCAGGGTATAAGTCACGATCAGAAGAATGCCGTAAAGCACTGCCTCTGCGGATGAAGTAATGAGCTGCATTGCCAGGATCACGCAGTCCAGTACATAAAGAGACAGGGATACATTGATGCCGCACTTCTTGCGCAGGATCAGACAGGGGATGTCCACACCTCCGGTAGAAGCGCCTGCCTTTATGACGATCCCGATTCCCGCTCCAATGAGAATACCGGCATAAATTACGGCTACCAGCCGTTCTTCCATGTAAAAGCCATGTATTCCCGTGCGCTCCATTACTGCCAGGGCAGCGGGATAAAACACGGTGCTTAAGGCCGTGGTAAGGGCAAATTCCTTTCCTAACTGCCACAGCCCCAGACCAAAGACCGCAATATTAAAAATACTTACAAAAAGGCTCACAGGGATTCCCCAGAGCCGGTTAAAAAACAGGCCCATGCCCGTAGTACCTCCGGTTACAAGCCCATTCGGCATGATAAACAGCACTACGGCCATGGCATAAATCGCATTTCCAAATAAAATGGCTCCCACCCGTGCGGTCATACGAAGCCATTTTTGTCTGTCATTCTTCTGTTCCATTACAAGATTCTCCCTTATTTTATTTCCTATCACCGAGGGTATCATTTTTCATGGGAGCTGTCAAGAAACTTGCACTTGACAATCTCCTTCCTGCGTTTATAATACATTTAGAACTTTTGTATCTGTTTCCTTTTTCGGATGCTGAGCCGGTGTGAGGGGGAGCGCCCTGATGCTGCGTACAAAAGGATAGCGATGGGAGTCCGTGTTTCGGATTGAGAGGATGCAATCGAGCATCGACCGCAGAGCGCATATTCTGCGCCCTATTACAGCTGTCTGGAAGTTGCCGTCGCTATGCCTGTATTCCGGGAACATAGACTTGACGCACGCAGGTGCGTTTTTTTGTACCCTGAAATGCTCCCTGCCGGCATTTCCCGCAGCAGAAAAGAGGAAGGAATCTATGAACAAAAACAAACACGCTGCAAAACTGGTCTTTCTTGCCATGATGACAGCCCTGGGAGTGGTCATTTCCCCCATTCTCCGGGTAGAGGGAATGTGTCCCATGGCACATTTTATCAATGTCACCTGTGCGGTCATGCTTGGCCCCTGGTATGCCTTTGTGTGCGCCCTTGCCATTGGCATCATCCGCATGACCTGTATGGGGATCCCGCCTTTAGCACTCACAGGAGCTATATTCGGAGCCTTTTTATCCGGTATGCTCTACCGAATGTCCCGTGGCAGGCTGGTATGGGCCTTTGCAGGGGAGGTCATCGGCACAGGCATCATCGGAGCCATACTCTCCTATCCTGTCATGACCTTTGTCTGGGGAAAAACCGGCCTTACCTGGTTCTTTTATGTGCCTTCCTTCATTGCAGGCACGCTCATTGGAGGAACCATTGCATTTCTGTTTTTAAAGCATCTGCAGAAAGCCAGACTCTTATCCATGTTCCAGGAAACTCTGGGTTCCCGGACGTATGATTCCGGAGAGGACGTGGTAAATGATGCGCTGGGAATCGCATTTTCAGGCTTTATCGGCTATCTGGCTGTGACGGTAGCTGTCCATCAGCTTGTACCTCAGGGCGGTCCTGTGATAAACAGTCTCCGCTATATAGTTCTGGCCGGCTTTCTGGCAGCCGCCCTGATATACTGGAGCATCAAACGGCCCAAAGCAGCCTGAAACGCGCATTTTCCCATTTCCATACTTACATCAAAGGAGGATCTCATCATGAATCCTATCTCCCTCTTGCATAAAGAAGCACCTTTAATCCACTGCATCACCCACCCCATTGTAGTCAATGACTGTGCAAATGCAGTTCTGGCTCTGGGCGCACGTCCTATCATGGCCGAGCATCCCGAAGAAGCAGCCTCGATTGCCCAAATAGCCCGTTCCCTTACTGTCAGCCTAGGAAATATCACCGATGCCAGGGCCGAATCCATTTTTCTGGCAGGAAATGTGCGTCCGGCTGTCATAGATCTGGTAGGCATCACCTGCAGTGATTTCCGTATGAAGCTTGCCAGACGGTTTCTGGAAGAATGCCGTCCCGCTGTGATCAAGGGAAATGTTTCCGAGATACGCGCCATTGCCGGTGCAGGCTTCCACAACCAGGGGATCGACGTAAGCCGGGAAGACGCTGTCACTAAGAATGACCCAATGGCACAGTTTCGTCTGGCCCGGCTGATGAAGGAGATTGCAGACCGCACACAGGCCGTCGTAGCTGCCAGCGGTGAGGTGGATATTATTGTATCTCCTCAGGATGATAAAGCCTATTTTCTTGAAAACGGTTCTCCATCCATGGCCCGCATCACGGGAACCGGCTGTATGCTTACCTGCATCATGGGAACCTTTATGGCAGTAGTATCCCCCCTTGAGGCAGCGGTCTGCGGAGCTGCTGTCCTGGGAATTGCCGGAGAACGGGCCGATGCTTCAAAGGGACTTGGAACATATCACATAAGCCTGTTGGATCAGCTTTCCCTGATGACAGATGAAACGCTGAAATCCGAAATCCGTCTGCATTCTGTTGATCTTTCTTCTACAGCTTCATAAAACCGGACATCATACATCCGCCTGCCGCTCCTGTACTCAGGATCTCCGGCAGGCGTTCTTCATTTACTCCGCCAATGGCATAAACAGGAACACTGCTTTCCATACAAACCTGTCTTAAGAAGTCCAGTCCTCTCCCCGGAAGCCCTTTCTTACAATCTGTCTCATAGATATTGCCTGCAAACAGATAATCTGCGCCCAGTTCAAGCGCTTCTTTTACCTCATTCACCGAATGAACCGACGTTCCCACATACTCTGCCTTTTGCGGTCTCCCTTCGCTTCTCAATATGCTCATTGGAAGATGAAGCTTCCCCACGCCCAGCTGTGCAGCTACCGCCGGAGTTGTGTTCAAAATCAGCTGCTGCTCCTGTTCCTGGCAGATCTGAGCCACTTTCCTTGCCAGCTTCCTGTAAATTTCAGGACTTAAGTCCTTTTCCCGGAGCACCACTGCCCTGGGTTTTACATTAACGATCCGCCGAATCTGATCCAGATAGGCCTCCCAGAGCTTTGTTCCCGGTTTAAAGCATCCATCTTCTGTCGGATCCATCCCCCCAGGCACTCTGCAGAGCCTGTGATTCGTTACTGCTATCATATGTTCGTACATAAGCTGCATTTCCTCTCTGTATTATAAAAAGAATCTCGCGGAGCGTTTTTATTTCACCGAACGCACTTTCCCACGAAGTCAAGACCACCGGCTTAGCCCAACATCATAAACTTAAGGGGAAATTATCCCTATATCTGTTACTTTTTCAGCTATAAAAATTATATTTAAGGCAAACAAGTCCATACTTACCCCAATAAAATTGTATGGACTTTTTTTTAAACTATTTTTTTGATTGTTTTTGTATTTATTTGAAAGATTCTTTTTCTGTTCTTTTCCAGGCAAATTTCTTTCAGGCAAAATATACTCTTCCATTTCTGCTTGCATCTTAAAAAGCAATTGTCCCTCTTATTACAGCATTTTTTCAAGAGTTAATTTTATCATCTGTTCTTTAAATAGCCCTATAGCAATATTTTCGTTTGTGTGCATAGGATATTTGCTGCCCTTTTCACGACTCTTTACGAATACCTCCTCATCTGCTTCTTTTCGTATATCCTGCAGCATATTATATACCAACACTTGTGCACGAAAATCCTGGTCTACATAGATAGTTTGTTTTCCTGTTACACTTTCAAACTTCATCTTATTTTTAAGTGTGTGATATTTCTTCTCTATTAACATATTCCAGTTCATCTTTAACAGGTTTTTCTTTTGATGTGTTTTGCACTACAAAATCTATATGATTTTTGTAACATATATGTTCCACCAAATCATCTATATTTACAGTATAAATCTTTTTCTAAGGATATTCTGGCAATAGATAATGAAACGCTTCCGATTCAACATCTTGAATTTCTTGATCAGATAACTTTTTAATTCCTCTTTTTTCTTAAGATGGTCATTAACAAACCCTCAAAATTCTTACAATGTAAACTGCTGTACTTCCGTTTTATAGCTGTCTTTAATCGCACCCTTTACGAAAGTATTATATATTTCGTTCTTTAAAACATTTTCTGTTGCCATGTCTCCATAACTATTCTTACTTCCATACGAAAATCCTGCCCCAAAAACAACATTGGATTCCCATTTATTAATACTTCTTTTAATTTTTGTATATCGTCCATATTTATCCTTTCATCCCTCTACGTTATACTTTTGTTTATTGTTCCAACTCAAAAATCTTATCTAATGTCTTCTCCATATCTGCCACTAAATTAACTACTAATGCATTTCCCATCATGAATCTACGTTTTCTCAATGGCATCTCCACAGTTTCTCCTTTAACCAGACAATACTTTGTATGATCTGTAGGAAATCCCTGGATACGTTCCGCTTCTGTCGCGGTAAGTAATCTCACCCTTCCAGTCATCTTATCTTTCACGATATGAGTTGTTCTACTAAACCCACCTTCTGATGTCAGCATTGTGCGTGCCGGTTTATCCTCCTGATCGATCATGGAAATAGCACCTTCTGAAAATACATATTCATGACCTGTTGAACTTGTACGTAATAATTTTTTTGCACCTTTCAGGTACTGCCATGTCTGTCTATCTCTCTTTGGAAGACGCTGCTCAGTTTCATCACTGTGTGTAACTGTTGGATCTGTATAATATAACTTTTCTTCTGGAATAAAATACTGTTCTTCTACTTGTCCAGTTTCCATAACATCGCCAAGAGTTATCTGCTTTCCATAATAATCCGGAATAGTCTTCATTGTGTATATTATTCCGTTTTTCATTATCCCAGAATTTTCAAATGCACATTGAAATATTTCAGACACTTCACCTACTTCTTCCGGCAGTTCCTTAATTTTCATCTTAGCAGATCCTGCTCTATTTACCGGAAATGTTTCTGCAAAAAAGCCTTCTTTTAAGACTGCATTTTCCATGCATTCTTTCTTACGTTTTTCTTCCAATACATCTGTGCATCCAATTGTATTTAAAATTCTTTCTGCATATTTTGTGCTATTTTTATAAGCAAAAATAAATGTTCTACGACGTCTCTGCTGATATCCATATTCTGCTGCATTTATGACTCGCCATTCCACTGTATATCCTTCATCTCGAAAACAGGCAAGAATCACACCAAAATCTCTACCTCTTTGCTTTGCAGGAGATTTTAACAATCTATCAACATTTTCCAATAATACGAATGGTGGTTTCTTTACTTCTAAAATCTCACGTATTGACCACCATAAAATTCCTTTTTTTCCTTCAAGACCTTTTGAAGTAGCTAACGAAGATGCTACTGAATAGTCTTGGCATGGGAATCCGCCGACCAGCAAATTGAAGTCAGGAAGTGTCGTTTTATCTACATCTTCAATATTATAATTCGTGGTATCTTCACCATTATTATCTAATCGTGTTCCAAATCGATATACATAACAGTCATGTGCGTACTGTGTATTTTTCTCTGCCGGCTCCCACTGACTAAACCAAACTGTATCCCATTTTTCTTCTTTACCATAATCTTCTTCTGTTCTTATATTATTAAGTCCACATCTAAATCCACCTACTCCGGCAAACAATTCGCACACTGTTTTCTTCACTTTATATTACCTCTTATTTTATTATTCGAACGATCGTTCTTTACATATAATATCTTATTTTATTGTTTTTGTAAAGATCCTTTTTATTTCTTTTCCCATACAACGTTATATGCCAATTCATCACTATGCTCTTTTATATAATTCAAAACAAAATCATTATTTAACCAATAACTTTGTTTCCCAATAATATCTCCATTTGGCAATTCGCAACCAAATGTATCTTTCTTTTCTTCTCGTTGAACAAAGCGACCATTTACTGTATTCTTTTCAATATATTGCTCTGATACTTCATCCACACCAATAATATTTTTTCTATCAATATCATATGTAGATTGACCATGAACTTTTATAAGTCCCATTTGATTTTCAATTTTCCCCTGAATATTAGAGTGAATTATCACATCATTTTTTCTTTTTTCTAAAGTAAACTGTATTCCATTTACTACTTTACTTTTAAAATCTTCCCAGGTTTCTTGCGCCCATTCATCCAATTGTTCTGGAGTAAATTTAAGAAATAAATGACCTGCATATACATATCCTTTTTCTTCTTCAACAAAAATCTGTAACAAAAATCTTTGTTCTGATAAATATCTAAACACCTCTGACTCTTCCCATTCTTGATTTATCACATCTGCAATTTCAAACGTTGGAAATGATATTTTTTCTTTTATTTGTCGTTTTTTATTTATCCTTATACTTTTTACAACAGTATGTGTCTTCATCAAATATGCATCAGCATTTGACTTTATCCCCAACAAAGATAATCCAATTTTACTAAACGCATCTTTCCCATTTATTTTCAATCCATTTACTGCTTTCGATTTAGAGGCAACTATTTTTCTTACAGTTTTTGCTCTCCACTTTTCATCAATAGCGTTCAACCAATCCTCAAAACTTTTTCCTCGTGGAATTTTTATTTCACACCGTTTCTTTTTCAGATATATCGTTTGTGCAAAATCTTTTTCCGGTACAATATATTCCCATACCAAATAAGACATATATGATTGTTTAAAAGCAAATCGTCTTGGTAATGCTTTATCACCTTTTGGTGCATCTTGCTTTTTTGAATTTTTATCACCTCTTCTGGCTGCACCTAAAAATTCTGTATCTCCCTCCGATAATTCCGATGCCTTTCCTTCCATAATTTTCTTTGTAATTATGTAATAATCCCTCTTAATTTGCTCCATATCTGAAGCTACAATTTTTTCAAACTCATACAATCGAAGGTATTTTATTTCAGATTCAATTCTCAACTGTCCAGTTTGCAATAAATAAATCACAAACAGCATATTATGACATTTTTTATACAAATGGCTTTCTTCAAAAGGTACTTTCTTCTGATAATCCATATAATCAATAGCAGATAATGCTAATCTCTGATCAGCACGTTTTGTCTCCCAATATCCAAAAGTTTTCAATTCCAACGGAGCCTCCGGAAAATCCGGTTCAATTGATGGGTTTCTCGGTATTCCGAAATAACATTCTTGTATAAGATTTCCTATTTCACCTTTATCTACACACTCTTTTTTTCCAGCTTCTTTCACAATATCTGATATCTTTTGATTTTGCATTTGTAACGCATATTCATATATACTTTCAATTTTGGTCATATCATATTTTTTTGTCATGTATCAATTCCCCTTATTGCATAACTCTAAATAACTACTCTGTATAATCATTCCATATATTATTGACATCTACTAATTCAACAAACGCATTCATAACATCTTTTTTTATCAATCTTACGTTGGTATATGCATGGTATGAATTTTTCATAAGCTCATTTTTTATATTTTTGCTATTCAACTGTCCAATATTTTCCTCATATTCAGCTATCAATACATCTATGAACTCTGAAACGAACCGCTTCTTATCTTCGGTTGTTAATTGTTGAAACTCATACGTCATATCAAACCGTGAAAACAAAGGTTCTGGAATCATTCCCTGAAAATTGGAAGAGTCTAAATTTGCAGTAAAAATAACAATATATCCGTCTAAATCAATGACTTTCCCAACCAAATCCGTATACTGACCATCCTCCAGCATTTCATAAAAAAAGCTAAATATAGTAGCATCTGCTTTATCTAATTCATCGATTATGATTCTCTCGTTCCCCAATAATTATTTTATTATTCAGTAACATAGCTATTTCATAAACTTTATCTGTGTTTATATAATATAAGCTAAATATCTTTTTATCCCTTTCCTGTTCTTCATTAGCTTCATATTTATCAGACATTGAAATTTCTTTTCAAATAAAAAACAGTAACACACTTCCACTTGTCAAAAGATATATCAATATTTTGACTTGAAAAGCAACATCTACTTTATTCTTCATTATCAAAAATAAATAGTCTATGATTGCCATACAAAGCACGAAAACTATATTCTCTATTTGACCCGTTTTTTCCTTTCTAGCACAAAAAATTTTCATACAGATTCCTAACCCCAAAGGAATAGTAACAATATATGGAGAGTAGAATTTTGAAATATTAAAGTATTTAATAATGTCAAGCATTATGCACACAACCGATGCAGACATTAATAACAGCATCAATATTCTTGTCCAATTATCTCGAGCAAATTTTTTATCTTTTCCACAACATCACCTTCTATTGTCATCTATCGGTTAGCAATTCTTAATCCTCAATAAAATTCTTATCTAACTGCGACAAAATATAACTATTATTCAACCAGAAACATTGCTTTGGATACTGTCTTCCGTCTGGAAGTTCATAAGTATCTTTTGAATTTTGTGCATGTGGTCTTACATGGCACACTGGATTTTCTGATAATTTCGGAAAATTATTATAATTCTTTCCATTTCTCTTTTCTATCTGAAGCCCCTCACGAAGCACGCTTTGTGTCTTTTCCCAAACCGCCTTCACATTGCCTTCCAGATCATCATATGGAATATTCCAGAACTGACAACCTTTTAACCTTAATTCATCTTGTTGATCAAACTTATAAACTACAAATAAAAATCGAGTTTCACGTAAATAATTTCCAAATGTAGAATCTTCCCAATCTTCCTCTACTAACTCTTTAAATTTGAACGTTGGAAATGACATATTTTCCTTTATCTTATTATTTTTCTCAATACGTATCGTCTTAACTACCACATTTGCTTTTTCAAACTCTTCCGCATGATTTCCTTTTATTCCTAACATCCGATATGCTAACATCGCCTCCAGGCTTTTCGGTTTCTTTTGATATTCTATATGGAATGTGTTACATAAATCAGTAACTGAGCAATTACAATACGCATGTATTTTACTCACAACATAATCTTCAAAAGATTCCACCGCCATACCCTTAATAATCGGTTCGTATGTATTTTCCCCCGGAATAATATAATTGTTCAGAACATATGTCATATATGAATTTTTAAATGCAAACGCTCGTGGTTTTGCTAATTCATCACTAAACGGCTGCTTCCTTCGGTCTTTTGATGTTGCTGCCTTCGGTGCTGCTCCCAGATACAGAGTATCTCCTTCCGATAATTCATGTGCTTTTCCATTTTTAATTTTCTTAACAATAACCTCAAAATCATGTGCTATGATTTTTATATCTTGCTCCGGTGGTGCAAACAGCTTCACATATCCAATACGATAATCTAACCTGTTCTTTATTTCTTGTTGATACAAATAATACACCAGTAAAATCAATCGAGCCTTTTGCCACATATGACTATCTTCAAATGTTTCATCCACAACTGAAAAATAATCAATCATTGTCAATATCAGTCTTTCCTTAGCTACCAGTGTTCCATTCCTATTTTGTTTATACGGTGTTACTTTTAGTTCTACACCTGCTTTGTCGAAATCCGGACGTGCATCATTATTCGTCTGATAGTGAAAAAATCTCTCTTCTATCAGTTCCCCCAAACCGCCTTTTCGTTTCTTGTTCTCATGCTTTACTTCATAATTTGTTGTCTCCCTGACAACCATAGCTTTGGTGATATCATCTTGTTTACACACATCGGCAAATGTTTTTCCAACCAGTCTTTTCGCATATCTTTCAATTGAAATAGGATCTGCTTCATCGTATTCTTCTAAATAATCCATCATTACATTTCCTCCTCATTATCTACTTCTTCCAGTTTCTGGTCAAATATCGTCTCTTCTATTACTCTAATGCACTGTTCTGTATCTTTCAAAATATCTTTTCCCCAGAAATGTATCACTGTCCACCCCATAAAATTTAACTGCTGGTCCTTTTCTTCATCTCTTTGAATATTCCGCTCTATTTTCTTAACCCAATAATCTGGATTTTTTCCCTTTTCTAGTCGTGGCTTTAGTATTTCCCAATCTTTTCCATGAAAAAACTCACTATCACAAAAAATCGCAATATGATACTTAGTCAGAACAATATCCGGTCTCCCCGGCAATTTCTTGTAATTTTTTCTATAACGAAATCCCTTATGCCATAGTGCCTTTCTCAACACAACCTCTATACTTGTATCTTTTCCACGTATCCTACTCATGTTTTTATGACTTTTTTCTGTAACTTCGCCATGAAAACGCGGTTCTTTCGTCGGCATAATTTTTCACCCTCAATACCGTATAATCCATTTTATTATATCAAACTAACCATCACTATTCAATTACAGCGAATATAAAAAGGACTCATTTTTTACTCACTTGCAAATTTAAATTCCACAGAAGGGTGGAATTTAATCTTACAGATCCATCTTCCCTTAACCATGGAATTTAATCTTTCCAAACTTTTTACTAAAATCTTTCTATAAATATGGCTGCTTCCGCCTGGCCTTTCTGTATCCGTGCTCTGCTCAAATGGTATGTTGGGAATGTTCCTTTCGCAAAAGACGGTTTTGCCCTCTCTCCAAGGAGAGTGAAGCAGAGGGATGACATCGTTTCGCCGCATGGAACGGTTCCCAATCCTGCTGATTGATAACAGAAGCGAGTTGTCTAATCCTTCCGCTGTCGAATGCTATGCCCAAGGAAATCTCCGCACAAGGCTTTCTACTGCAATGCCAGTTCCCCTATCAAAAAGGCAGCCGCGAAAACAACCATAAGATGATACTCAGATCATTCCAAAAGGTAAAGAGATCGGACAATACACGCAGGAGCAAATTGACCTCATGATAAGCCATATTAATTCCTACGTTAAGGAAGAAACCAGGAAATAAAAACTTCTATGAGATGTTTGAATTTCAATATGCGAAGAAATGTCTGGATGTATTTCATCGACAAAAGATACCGGCAGATGAGTTGGGATTTACCCATTCAAAAATCCACTGTAAATTCGACTTCCGCTTGTCATGCAATAAAATACCAAAAACAACACTTTTACTTGTGTTTTAGCTCTGGTTTCGGGTATTTCCTATAGTAAATCTTTATTTTTTGTATTTCGGTGGAATTTACTTTTTCAAAGAGAAATTAAGCTTTTTACTTCCGTTCATTTTTTAATCATCATGCCTGTTCTAATACTATACCGTATCTGCACCTCTTTCATCGAGCATAAACAGATTATCTGTTTCATTTTCCGATATATGTTCTCTCCTGCTTTTCTTAAATATCGGGGACGCTCCCATTCTGACGTATACCAATGTTTTTGCTTGAAAAACATTCATACTTTCTTTTGCGTTATGTGTTTTATTCCAGGTTACAATAAATAATTTATGTGCTTCTTTTGAATACATAATAATCGCCTCTACTTTATTGTCAAACGCATACAGTATTACTCTGGCTTGCTATAGTTCAACAAAAACTTTTACACTTCACTGACTTTCGTTTTGCCTACTATCTGCAAATACATACCACATTTCTGTAATAAGGCAATCAACAAGAACAGATTGTAAACTTTACTTGGGGGTAAAGTAAAAAAGAAATAGGCATAGAGATTCAATTCCTATATAATTAAGTTACCACACCAAATTACACAGAAAGGACTGAACTCTATGCCTACTTCTGATTTTACCGCAAAACTCCTTGAAATGGAAGATATGATTATCTCAGATTTAACTTCTTCTAATACCGAAATCCATATCCACTTTTCTCTTCCTCGCAAAGTTTCTACCTGCCCGCATTGCCACGGGCTGACAGATCAAATCCATGATTATCGTACTTCCATCATTAAAGACCTTCCTCTTATGGGCAAACAGACTTTTCTTCATTATCGGAAACGGCGCTATCACTGTCCTCATTGCGGCAAGCATTTTTATGAACCTTTTCCCTTCGCTGCAAAACATTGCCGCACGACTACACGGCTCCTTTTTTATGTGATCTATCTGCTTTCAGAACGGCAGAGCCTTCGCTCTGTCGCCAGATTGCTGCGGCTATCGGATTCCTCCATCTTTCACAGGCTTAAGGATATCCGTTTCCCGAAACCGGACAATCTTCCTTCTGTCCTCTCTATTGATGAATTTAAAGGGAATGCCGGCGGAGAAAAATTCCAGGCGATCCTTACCCGCCCAGACAAGCACTGCCTGTTTGATATTCTCCCTTCCCGCTCTCAGCTCTCACTCCGGCAGTATCTTCAATCCTTCAAAAATAAAAAAGAAGTCCGTTTTATTGTCATGGATATGAATCGAGTTTATCGGGATCTGGCCAGGGACTATTTCCCCAATGCTACAATCATCATTGATAAGTTCCATGTGATTCGATATGTTACCTGGGCTTTGGAAAATGTACGAAAACGGATCCAGAAGCAGCTTCATCCGGAAAAACGAAAATATTTCAAGCGAAGCCGGAAACTTCTTTTGACCCACAAAAGCAAGCTAAAAGAAGAAAGCATTGATGCACTGGCGGTTATGCTGTCACAATCGGAAGATCTTGCAGCCGCCTATCATCTGAAAGAATTATTTTATGATTTTATGGGATCAACTTCCCGCACAGAAGCTATAGATAAACTGAAGTTCTTTCTTCTGGCAGCGCAAGCCAGCCAGCTAAAAGAATTCCACGCCTGCTTGACCATGCTGGGGAACTGGTCAAACTACATTTTGAACGCATTCGATTGCCCTTACACCAATGGTTTTACCGAAGGAACAAACAATGCCATTAAAGTAATCAAACGAAACGCCTTTGGATATCGGAACTTTGAAAATTTCAGGAATCGAATCTTTCTATCCCTAACATAAAGAGACACAGGAGCAATGTTCCTGTGCCTCAAAATAAATTTACCCCAACTCTTGACAAAGAGTCCAATAAAAAGCCCCCGGAAACTCCGGGGGCCAACTCGTTTGGGCACAATATCCATTCAGATATATCATTTATCACGTTCGTACGGCCTGATGGCCTGTAACGATTTAATTACTCTACGATAGATACAACTCTACCGGAACCTACTGTACGTCCACCCTCACGGATAGCGAAACGCAGACCCTGCTCCATAGCTACTGGATGAATCAGCTCTACGGACATCTCTACGTTATCACCAGGCATACACATCTCTGTACCTGCTGGCAGCTCGCAAACGCCGGTAACGTCAGTTGTTCTGAAGTAGAACTGTGGACGGTAGTTGTTGAAGAAAGGTGTATGACGGCCACCCTCGTCCTTGGTCAGAACGTAAACCTGAGCGGTAAACTTGTTGTGGCACTTTACAGAACCTGGCTTGCACAGACACTGTCCACGCTCGATCTCAGTTCTCTGAACACCACGCAGCAGAGCACCGATGTTATCACCAGCCTCAGCGCTGTCAAGAAGCTTACGGAACATCTCGATACCAGTTACAACGGTCTTACGAACGTCCTCATGGATACCGATGATCTCAACTTCGTCGTTCAGGTTCAGAGTACCACGCTCTACTCTACCAGTAGCAACAGTACCACGGCCAGTAATGGTGAATACGTCCTCTACAGGCATAAGGAATGGCTTCTCTGTCTCACGTACAGGATCTGGAATGTAGCTGTCAACAGCGTCCATCAGCTCCATAACCTTGTCGCCCCATGGGCCCATTGGATCCTCAAGAGCCTTCAGAGCAGAACCCTGGATGATAGGTGTATCATCACCTGGGAACTCGTACTCATTTAACAGCTCACGGATCTCCATGTCAACCAGCTCAAGCAGCTCAGCGTCGTCTACCATATCGCACTTGTTCATGAATACTACGATATAAGGAACGCCTACCTGACGGG
>ENA-UONU01000160-UONU01000160.1-human-gut-metagenome-genome-assembly--contig:-CS51-NODE-160-length-97702-cov-23.169631_pt1 | contig 97702 bp, 103 predicted proteins | sample MGYA00242462_ERZ724009 | MGnify/ENA metagenome assembly ERZ724009 | reverse complement strand
CCGTAGACCAGTTTCTTTTGGAAACGCCGCCAGAGAAGAACACGCAGCGGCGGCATGGACAACGATTTTACCCCGCTGCGAAATCTGTTCAACGAATGGCTGGTGAGAGATACGAGCAAGAAAATCAAGGCAGTAAAAAGGTCAAAAGGCATGAGCGGCAAGCCCGTTACCAGCAAGCCGGTTTACGGCTATGTGATGGACGAGGACGAAAACTTTATCATAGACGAGGAAGCCGCCCCGGTGGTACAGCAGATTTACCAGCTTTGCCTTGCCGGGAACGGCCCGACCAAGATTGCCCGTATGCTGACGGAGCAGCAAATCCCCACGCCGGGGACGCTGGAATATCAGCGGACAGGCAGCACCCGCCGTTACCACCCCGGCTATGAGTGCAAGTGGGCGACAAACACCGTCGTGCATATCCTTGAAAATCGGGAGTACACCGGCTGTCTGGTAAACTTCAAGACGGAAAAGCCCTCTTACAAGGTCAAGCACAGTGTAGAGAACCCCGTGGAGAAGCAGGCCATTTTCCCCGACCACCATGAGCCGATTATCGACACGGAAACATGGGAGCGTGTGCAGGAGTTACGCAAGCAGCGCAAACGCCCGAACCGCTATGATGAAGTGGGGCTGTTCTCTGGGATTTTATTCTGCGCCGACTGCGGCCATGTGCTGTATCAGCAGCGGTATCAGAACAAAGACCGCAAGCAGGACTGTTACATCTGCGGCAGCTACAAGAAGCGCACCCGCGACTGTACGGCGCACTTTATCCGCACCGACCTGTTGACCGCCGGTGTCCTCTCCAATCTCCGGCAGGTGACGGAATATGCCGCCAAGCATGAGAGCCGCTTTGTAAAGCTGCTTATCCAGCAGAACGAGATCGGCGGCAAGAGAAAGACCGCCGCAGCCACCAAGCAGCTTGAACAGGCGCAGGAGCGCATTGCCGAAGTGAGCCGCATTATCAAGCGGCTGTATGAGGACAATGTGAACGGCAAAATCAGCGACGAGCGTTTCATGGAACTGTCGGCAGACTATGAGCAGGAGCAGCGGGAACTGAAAGACCGCGCCGCCGCTTTGCAGGAGGAACTGGACAAGTCGCAGGCCGCCACCGTCAACGCGGAAAAGTTTATGGGTATCGTCCGAAAGCACCTTGCCTTTGAGGAATTGACCCCCACCCTCTTGCGGGAAATGATTGAGAAAATCGTCGTGCATGAGTGCAGCTATGACGAGAACGGCACCCGCAGGCAGGACATTGAGATTTATTACAGCTTTGTCGGCAAGATTGACTTGCCCGAATAACCGCCCGACCTATCCGACACAATGGCCAAGTGCCGGATAGGAACGGCAAAATTTTTTACACTTCTAATGCTTCTTTATCACACATTAGCAAAAAATTGCGGAATTAAACAATGGTATTTCATCTTCAACAGCTTATACAAATAAAAAATATAGCAATGATGTATTCTTAACCAAAGGAGATTTTGTTTTTTCTTGGTCGGGTAATCCTTATACATCAATAGATATTTTTAGATATAATTTGCCAGATGGCTGGCTAAACCAACATATATTTAAAGTTGTCCCAAATGAGAAATTGATAATTAAAGATTATTTTTTTTATTTGATGAAATTTATTAAACCTAATTTTATTAAAATTGCAACTAATAAGCAAACAACAGGATTAGGACATGTTACACTAAATGATATTAAACAAATAAATTTTAAACTTCCTAACTTTGATACACAATATAAAATTTCAAAAATTTTATATTACATAGATGAAAAAATTGCTATTAATAATGCTACAAATAATAATTTAGAACAACAGGCTCAAGCGATTTTTAAATCGTGGTTTATTGATTTTGAACCATTTGGTGGGACAATGCCTAATGATTGGCGATTCGTGCAATTAGATGAAGTTGCAGATTTTGTAGGCGGATACTCATACAAAGGAAATGAATTACAACCATCTAAATATGCAATGGCTACAATTAAAAATTTTGAAAGAAAAGGTGGTTTTAAATTAGATGGTTATAAAGAAATTATTCCGTCCGACAAATGTAAAATAGAGCAAGAAGCACATTTATATGATATATTAGTTGCCCATACTGATTTAACTCAAAATGCAGATGTTATCGGAAATGCTGAACTTTTATTATGTACCAATAAATATGAAAAAATTATATTTTCAATGGATGTTGTAAAAGTTATTCCTAAAAATCATATGCCACATTTTATACTTGCTACAATGTTGAAATCAAAAAACTTTAAGAGTCATTGCTTAGGTTATGTTAATGGAACTACTGTTTTACATTTAAGCAAAAAAGCTCTTCCTGATTATATTATTTATATCCCAAAAGATTTAAGTTTATTATCAAAATTAGAAGAGTTTTTGAAAAATATTTATATTTTAATATCAAATACCGCCGTTAACTTTGACTTCCCTTGAAATATATTTGCTTTCAGGTTTGTTGATTTCCATTCGGATTGAACGAGTGCTCTTTAACCCCTTAGCCTGTGCGATTTCTTTAATAGTTACATATTCATTCATGGTACACACACATTAACTCTGAAGATGAAGAATTGGAACACTACTTCCGAGCATTGTGTCGGTTTCGTATCAATTAAAAAATTTAACAGAACGGCAGAATTTTCAAAAACCTCAAACGACTCACTTGCCCAAAATAATCATACCATTTGTACCAAGCCTTAATCGCCCTAAAACACAAGCAGAAAGAGGGTTGTAATCCTTTTGCCCGAAATAATCACACCATCTGTGCCGAGTAGAAAAAGAGTAAAAAGAGTATTTATGGTACACATGGTTTGATTATTTCCTACCCCTAAAATCCGCTACACAAGCCGATTGCCCGAAATAATCGCACCATCTGTCATACGCAAAACACTCACTTTATTACAATTTTCTCGGAAATTTGAATATAAAAAAACACCCTGTTAAGGGTGCTTTTTTATGGCTGCCTCGCCTGGATTCGAACCAAGATACCAACATCCAGAGTGTCGTGTCCTACCGTTAGACGACGAGGCATCAAACTGATGCTGATATTTAAGCCATTTTTTTATGAATGTCAAAAGATTTTTTTATTTTTTTTGCATTTTATTGCAAACCTTTTTTAATCATTTGAAAATCATTGGCAATATTCATATTAACCTTAGCCAGTGCATCTTTCATCGCCCGAATGCTGCTCATGACATGAGCTTCTTCCTCATTATAGCCGTAATACATGGCTACCACTTCCTCACCATGCCCGACCACTGTCGTTTTCCAGACCAAATCGCCGCTGCGGTCATAAATCGAAACTTCCGTCTCCAAATCCGTATTTGCATACAGATACGGCATTCCCAGCAAATTCAGCGTATGCAGACTCAAAATCGAGGGAACGGCATAATAAAGCCCTGAATTGTAAACACTGCTGTTGGTCACCCGCAGCTTAATTGTTCCCTTGCGTTCGCCGTAAGCCTGCGACACATTGGCCGCATTGCGGTCAAACAAAGTTATCATGTCGCGCATCCGCCGGTCACGCTTGCGCACGATATTAACGCTGTCAATGCTTCCGCCCCAGCCGCTGGCATCCGTATAGCCCGAACGGGAAGAACTCCCCGAATACTGAACGTCAAAACTGTCGCGGACACTTTCCCTGTCCACTTCCGTATTCAGCGGCGGCAGCAGATTCGCATTCGGCATCTGAACATTTAAATCGTTAAAAGTCACCGATTTGCACGCCGACAACATGATGAGAACAGTCAAACTCAACCAAAACTTTTTCATTGTCTTCTTCCTGATACATATTGGAACAAACAAGGGCTTTTCTCCGGAAAAGCCCTTAAATTCGTTATTTCTTGTCTTCTGCCGGAACAATCTTGATATGCAGTTCTTCCAGCTGTTTTTCTGTCACGAAGTTCGGCGCCTGCATCATCAGATCCTGTGCTTTGCCGTTCAACGGAAACAGAATAACGTCGCGGATAATCGGCTCATCCAGCAGCAGCATAACCGTTCGGTCAATTCCAGGAGCGCAGCCGGCGTGCGGCGGAGCCCCGTATTTGAAAGCATTAATCATGCCGCCGAATTTGCTGTCCACAAATTCTTTGTTATAACCGGCAATTTCAAACGCCTTATACATAATCTCCGGCTCATGGTTGCGAACACCGCCGGAAGCCAGTTCCACACCGTTGCAAACCAGGTCATACTGATAAGCCAGAATATCCAGCGGTTTCTTGTTGCACAGGGCGTCCATACCTCCCTGAGGCATTGAGAACGGATTATGCGAAAATTCAACTGCGCCGGTTTCTTCATTTTCCTCATAAAACGGAAAATCAACCACCCAGCAGATGCGGAAAACGTTTTTCTCGTTCAAATCCAAATCTTCGCCCAGTTTTAAGCGGGTTTTGCCGGCAAACTTGTCCAGTTTCAAACCGCTGCCGACCATAAACAGCACGGCATCGCCGTCTTTAGCCCCCAGCGTTTGTTTGATTTCTGCCAATTTCTCGGCGCTCAGCAGCTTGGCAATTCCCTTGGCTCCGCCTTCGGCAAAAGCAATATAAGCCATGCCGCCCATATCGTTTTCTTTGGCAAAAGCATCCAGCTTATCAAAGAAAGAACGCGGCTTGTCTGCAATTCCCGGCACAACGATGGCCCGTACGCTTGCGCCTTCGGCAACTTTGCCGTCATATACGCCGAAACCGGAATTGCCGAACAGCGCGGTTGCTTCCTGAATAATCAGCGGATTGCGCAAATCAGGTTTATCCGAACCGTATTTCAGCATTGCCTCCCGGAAAGGAATACGCATAAACGGAGCCTGATCAACTTTCTTTCCGGCGCCGAATTCGTTAAAAACGCCGCCCATGGCATGCTCAATGACTTTAAAAACATCTTCCTGCGTGGCAAAAGACATTTCCATATCCAGCTGATAGAACTCTCCAGGAGAACGATCGGCACGCGGATCTTCATCGCGGAAACACGGCGCAATCTGGAAATACTTGTCAAAACCGGCGACCATCAGCAGTTGTTTGAACTGCTGCGGAGCCTGCGGCAACGCGTAAAATTTGCCCGGATTAATACGGGACGGCACCAGAAAATCGCGCGCACCCTCCGGCGAAGAGGCAGTCAAAATCGGCGTCTGATACTCGGTAAAGCCCTGCTCAACCATCAAACGTCGCATCGCGGCAATAACTTTTGAACGCAGCATAATATTCTGATGAATGCGCTCTTTGCGCAAATCAAGAAAACGATATTTCAAACGCAGTTCTTCCGGCGCGTCGTCTTCCATCGCCACCTGAAAAGGCAGCATTTCCGCCCGGGAATAAACTTCCACGGCTTCAACCTTGATTTCAATGTCACCGGTCGGCATATTTTTGTTGACGCTTTCACGATGCAGAACTTTGCCGGTTACACCGATAACGCTTTCCACGCGAATATCGTTGAGTTTATCGAACAAATCGGAAGAACTGTCCACAACGCACTGTGTAATGCCGTAGTGATCTCGCAAATCCACGAAGCAGAGATTGCCCAAATTCCGTTTACGGTGAATCCAACCCGCCAAAGTCACGGTCTTATTCACATCCGCTTCCCGCAGTTCCCCGCAGGTATGTGTTCGATATTGATTCATAAAAACCTCATACGTTTAATTAAAAAACTCTCTATTTGTAGAACCAAATTCCCGGCTTGGCAAGTCCTTAAACGCGCTATCACCCGGAAAAGCGCATAAAAGAGCAGGCTTTTAACCGCAAACGCCGCCAAACCGATTTATTTTCCTCCCTTGCCGGGCATAAAAAAAGAGTCGGTGTTCCCACACCAACTCTTTAAATTTCTTTTTTCTGGCTTAAAAGAAACTACATTTCGCGGATCTCGGCATCCCAGAGAACAAGCTCGGCACCCAATGCTGCTGCGACTTTAGCGAGCTGCGGCTGCCACTGTTCCACGGTCAAACGGCGGTTTTTGGAGCAGAAAACTTCCACCCACGGCGTCTCGTCTTTGGCAAGAATGTCCGAAACCTTGAGTTTAAGGAAAATCTTGCTCTCTGCCCGAACTTCGTCCAGCACTTTTTTCACCGTTTGAACCACTTCGTCGTAGGGTTTGTTCTCAACGCGAATGGTTCCGACAACGGCAGAACACAATTCGTCACCGTGACCGTAAGCATGAAGCTTATAATAGGTAATCGGTGAAACGCGGTGTGCCAAAGCGCGGCAAATGCCCTGCGTCGTGTTCGAATGGTTGCGGACACGGATACGCATAAACTCTTCTTCGCTGTAAGGCGAAAGATAAACAGATTTACGCACGTTGTTTGACTGGCTCTCGAGAGCTGCTTTCAAAGATTCATTCTTCGGTGCGAAGATAAATCTCTTAACTTTACTTGTTTCCATAAAGCTTGAACTTTTTGAAAATTTAACAATAATTTTTGGTTGTCACAAAAACCTGAAGTTAACCACGCAACAGGCCTGTATCTGATGTAATATATCTCAAATAATAGAAAGTATGAGTTTTCCTATATCCCAATTTAGACAAAAGTGCAAGTCTTTTTTTTAAAATTTTGCGAAACAGATTTTTCTGTTGCACCGCCATTAAAACAATATTAAATAACAGGAACTATAATTATTTCGCAGTACAAAAAACTTTAGAAAGGAAGACGGTTGGGCTTATCTATGAAAGTAATTGATTCGACGGCGGCATTGACAGAATTTTGCCACAGTTTACAAAACCGGGAATTTATCACCATTGATTTGGAGTTCCTGCGCGAAAAAACATATTATGCAAAACTCTGCCTGATTCAGGTCGGAGCTGCGGATGACGCTGCCGTTATCGATCCGCTGGCCGAGGGATTGGACCTTTCCCCCTTTGTCGAATTGCTGAAAAACCCCGGCATCACCAAAGTTTTCCATTCCGGGCGCCAGGACATCGAAATTCTTTACATGCTGACCGGCTTTATTCCCGAACCGCTTTTTGACACTCAGATTGCCGCCATGGTCTGCGGCTACGGCGATTCCGTCAGTTATGAAACGCTGGTCAAAAAAATCTGTGACGTTGAGCTCGACAAATCATCCCGTCTGTCCAACTGGTCTATCCGACCGCTCGATAAAAGCCAGCTCTGCTATGCTCTGAGCGATGTCACCCACCTGGTAAACGTTTATCAGGCTCTGCGCGAACAATTAAAACAGAACGGACGCATCCACTGGCTGGATGAAGAAGCGGAAATCCTGAAAAATCCGGAAACCTATACCGTTAACCCTCAGGACGCCTGGCAAAAAATCAAACACCGCTCCCATAATCCCAAAATGCTGACCGTTCTGAAAGAACTGGCAGCCTGGCGCGAAAGCCGGGCCCAACGCAAAGATACCCCGCGGCAAAACGTCATTAAAGACGACCTTCTGCTCAACATTGCCGCACTCTGCCCGACCTCAATAGAAGAGCTTGAACAAATACGCAACATGCGCAAAGAAGTCGCAACCGGAAAACTCGGAAACGAAATAATCGAAGTCCTCAATGCCGCCCGTCAGATTCCGGCATCGCAATATGTCAAACTGCCGAAAGAAAGGCCCCTGCCCCAAGGAGCAGCCGGCCTTCATGAACTGTTGAAACTTTTGTTGAAACTCACCAGCCAGGAAAGCGGCGTCGTTGCCAAACTCATTGCTTCTGATGACGATTTGAAACGTTTTGCCACGTTTAAAGACCGCAACAATCCGATTTTAAAGGGCTGGCGCAAAGAATTGTTCGGCAACCGGGCGATTGAACTGCGCAACGGCAAACTCAGCATCCGCTACGACAACATTAAACATTGTGTCAGCATTACGCCCGTTGCGGACGTTTCCGCCTAGCACTCGCCGTTTTGATACGGCTTATTATAAAGCCTGTCCAGCAGATTAATCAGCTTAAGCGCCGTTTCACTGCGGATTGAATAGAAAATTGTCTGTGCCGAACGGCGGGTTTTAACAATTCCGTTGTTCCGCAAAACCGCCAGATGCTGCGATAATGCCGACTGGCTGAGATCAACCATTTTTTCCAGCTCACCCACGTTCAATTCTTTGCCCGACAGATGATAAAGAATTTCCAACCGTTTCTGGTTGCCCAAAGCCTTTAACATTGCCGCCCCTTGCGTAATAGCCAGATTTTTCATTTTCTTCCTCCTTTAACTCCTTCTAATTTAGCATAAAATTCAATAGATTGGGAGTTATAGAACAACTAAGAGCTATATAGACTTTAGCCTTTAGTCACATCGGCTATATTGCTGTTGCCTTTCCCCGGCGAATATAATAAAATTGCCGTAAACCAAAGAGGAGGACAAATGAAAGACGAAGATTTACAAGGGCTGAGCTTTGAAGACGCCCTGCTTAAACTTGAAAACATCGTCCGCGAACTTGAAAGCGGACGGATTAAGCTTGATGACGCCGTCACGGCTTATGAACAGGCCGTTAAACTCAAACAGTTCTGCGAACAGAAACTTCAGGCGGCCCAGCTGAAGATCGAAAAAATTGAAATCGCGCCGGACGGAGAAATCAAAACGGCTCCGTTGGCAGCTATGGACGAACAGTAATGAATGATATCAAAACGGTTATTGCCGAATATTCCGAACAGTTTAACCGCCGTCTGCCGGATTTCTTCCCTTTGCCTGACGGCCCTGAAAAACGCGTCGTCGAAGCGATGAAATATGCCGTTACCAACGGCGGCAAACGACTGCGCCCCTATTTGGTTTATGAAACGGCCCGCCTCTTCGGTGTTGATTTTTCCTCTTCCCTGCGTACGGCAGTCGCATTGGAAATGCTGCACTCCTATTCTCTCGTGCACGATGACCTGCCGGCCATGGACAACGACGACCTCCGCCGCGGCAAACCGACCTGTCACAAACAGTTTGACGAGGCTACCGCCATTTTGGCCGGCGACGGATTACTGACTTATGCCTTTGAAATTTTAAGCGCGCCGCAAACTGCCGCCGATGCCGAAACCCGTTGCGAACTCATCAGCCTGCTGGCCAACGGCGCGGGAGCCTTTGACGGCATGATTGCCGGCCAGATGCTTGATCTCTATGCGGAAAAGCTTCCCGCCTCAACCGATGCCGAAGCCCTGATTAAGCATATTGAAGAGATGAAAACCGGCCGTTTAATCCGCTATGCCTGCGAAGCCGGAGCCATCCTCGGCAAAGCCTCTCCGCAGCAGCGCCAAGCTTTGATTGACTATTCCCGCAAAATCGGCATCGCTTTCCAAATTGCCGATGACATTCTTGACGTTGAGGGCGAGCAGGAATTGGTCGGCAAAACCCTGAACAAAGACGCGGCTCAGGGGAAAGTCACTTTCGTCACACTGTACGGCCTTGACAATGCCAAACAGATATCCCGGCAACTTATCGACGAAGCCCGGCAGATCATCGCCATTTTCGGAGACAAAGCCGAAAATCTCAGCGCTCTGGCACAATACATCATTGACCGCAAATATTAATCATTCGCTCAGACATAAAAAAAGGGAGTTTTAAACTCCCTTTTTTTTAATTTCCGTTCAGAACTATTTGTTCAGCGCATCCTGAATAACGGAACCGTCCAGAGTCTGAACCATTTTACCGTTAACTACCAGAGCCGGAACACCGTTGATCTGAATCTTGTTAGCCAGTTCGCTGACTGCGGCCAGTTCATCGGAAACCGCCTGAGAATTCAGGTCAGCTTTGTATTTTTCCATATCCAAACCTTGTTTGCCGGCAATTTCATCAATCGCGGCTTCGGTCAGCTGACCGCCGAATTCAAACATGGCATTGTGCATTTCGATAAATTTGCCCTGTTTGTTGGCAGCCAAAGCGGCACGAGCAGCATATTCGGAAATCGGAGAAACGAAAGTCAACGGTTTGAACGCAAATTTAACATCGCCGTTGTTCGCCATAACGGCTTTGAGTTCCGGGAACAGTCTGTGGCAGTAGCCGCAGGAATAGTCATAAAATTCAACAACGACCTTTTCCGCATCGGCCGCGCCGACAAACGGGGTATTGGCATCATTGTTGACGTCTTCAATATTGGCGTCAATCAATTTCTGAGCGCCGGCCAAAGCCTGTTCACGCATATTTTCTTCATATTTCTGCATTGCATTGACAATCATTTCCGGATTATCCAGCAAAGCCTGTTCAACGCTGACGGACTGTTTGTTGTTGCAGCACATGATGCACATAACCAGAGCTGCAATGGCAACAACCAGAGCCAGAATGGAAACATAAATTGAATTCAATTTGTTCATAGTTGTATCCTTAAGTTTCAAATTATAATTAAAACATCATATAATCTAGCCAATCTCCCATATATTTACAAGAGAAATATAATTATATTTGCTAAATAAATATCTCTTCCGCTAAAACTTTTTTCATAATTAGCGGTTATAATTTATGGCAAACCGTTCAGGATAAGGAAAAGAAGAATGTTTCACGTCAAGCTGTCGCTGTTTTCGCAAACCAAATCGCTGGAAAGCAAAATAGACCTCTTCCACGATAAAATCATTGACGCCGCCATGACTTTCAAAAAAGCCATCCGCATTTATCTGGCCGAACAGCGCAGCGACGAATACAAAAAGCTCAACAAACAAATCAAACAGATAGAACACGACGCCGACGTCACCCGCCGTGACATTGAAAGCCGGCTTTACGAACAGAACCTGATTCCCGACCTTCGCGCCGATGTGCTGAATCTGGTTGAAAATCTCGATAAGGTTATCAATAAATTTGACGAAGTCTGCTACCGCTTTTATATTGAGCGCCCTGATTTTCCTGCCGAATACCACATCCGCATGCTTGAACTTTGCGACCAGGTAACCGACTGCTGCGAAAACCTGGCAATCGCTTCACGGGCTTTCTTTCGAGACATCAGCACCGTCCGCGACTATTCGCAGAAAGTCTATTTTATGGAACATGAAACCGATTTAACCTCCGGTCATATGAAAGAAGCGATTTTTGACTCGGAACTGCCGCTGGCCAACAAACTCCAGCTCAGCAACCTGATTACAGAAGTTGCCGACATCGCCGACATTGCCGAAGACTGCATCGACGAATTGCTGATTTTCACTATCAAGCGTGATATCTAGCGGAGAAACGGAATGGACTATTCCTTTTTTATTTTTTTAAGCAGCGGCCTGTTTCTGGGGTGGTCATTGGGTGCCAACGACGCCGCCAACATTTTCGGCACTGCCGTCGGCACCAAAATGGTTCGTTTCCGTACCGCGGCCGTCATTGCCTCCGTATTCGTCATGCTGGGCGCCGTTTTTTCCGGCGGCGGCGCCAGCACCACTCTGGTTGAACTGGGTGCCGTCAATGCCATTGCCGGTTCGTTTATGTGCGCCTGCGCCGCAGCCCTCACCGTTTACTGGATGGTCAACAGCGGCATTCCCGTTTCCACCTCTCAGTCCATCGTCGGCGCGATCATCGGCTGGAACTTTTACAGCGGAAAAGAAACCGACTACGGCATTCTTTCCCAGATTGTCAGCACTTGGATTCTCTGCCCGCTGCTGGCCGGCATTATCGCCATTTTGCTTTACTGGCTGATTCGTTTTTGGCTCAAACATTCGCGCATTCACCTGCTGCGCCAGGACAGCTACACTCGCATTGCCCTTATCATAACAGGTGCTTTCGGCGCCTATGCCTTAGGCTCAAACAACATCGGCAATGTCATGGGCGTTTTTGTTGACGCCAATCCGCTGCAAAGCGTCTCCCTCAAATATTTGCACCTCAGCGGCACTCAGCTTTTGTTTCTGATCGGCAGCCTTGCCGTCAGCGTCGGCATTTTCACCCGTTCCCACAAGATCATGCGCACAATCGGCAAAAAAATTATGGTAATGACCCCTGTTGCCGCTTGGATTGTTGTTATTTCCCAGTCGATTGTCCTTTTCATCTTCGCCTCACAGGGGCTGGAACAGTTTCTGCTTTCCCGCGGTCTGCCCGCTTTGCCGCTGGTTCCGGTTTCCAGTTCGCAGGCGGTTATCGGCGCCGTTATGGGAATAGGCCTTGCCAAAGGCGGCCACAACATGAGCTGGGGTCTGCTGGCGCGCATTGCGCTCGGCTGGTTCACCACGCCGGTCATCTCCGCCGTCATTTGCTTTATATCTCTCTTCTTTTTGGAAAATGTTTTCAATCAGGTCGTTTACCTGCCCTGACCCAAGACCAAATCTTTTCACAAAAAGCGGGAGGACGCCCTTTCCGTCCTCCCGCTGAATCAAGCAACAAAATCACACCCCGAATTTGAGGCTGTTCCAGCCCTTGTTTTTCTTTTCCTGAACCGGCTGCGCCTTGGGCTGTTCCCATTTGCGTATCGGCCCGCTTTGCTCTTTGACGATTTCCTGCTGCTCTTTCGTCTGCGGAACCCCGACCGGAAGCAGTTGGTTAAGCAGCGCCGGAGAAACAAACGGCGCCGTCAAATCTTTAAAAGCGTCAACCATGGCATCCACCAGCTCGGCCCCCGGGCGGAAATTAAAGGTTCTTACTTTGCCGCCGTAAAAAATGGAATAAGAATAGCACGGAGCCGAAATCAGCATATCCGTAAAATCCACCCCTCTGACCCAGCGAATCATAATCTTCGGCTTAATAATGCATTTTTCTGAATTAACAAAATCAATGTTGTCCGCCGTTGAAAAAAACTGCTCTTTAATCGTTTCCTGCAACTGGGGAGCCACCACGCCGCAAAAACCGGTAACAACCATGCCGTTAATCGTATAGCCGCTGTAATTGTTCGGACGGCTGGTTATCTGATAACAAAACACCTGCTCCGCCCCGGTAATGTTGGCCAGTGCCGCCTGACCGATTGAATCGCTGATTCCCTGCAAAATCTGCAGCCTTTTTCCGTCTTTGCGACGCCAGGCGTCTTTGTCCTGCTGAAACGACTGCACACCCTCCGGCTCATCGCCGAAATAAGTGGCCTGGGCTTTGGCATCATATGCCCCGTATCCCAAAGACATTAAAGCTGCGGTCAATAAGGCTGTCATCTTCATCATCTTAATCTCCTTGCTGATAAAATCAGTATAACGGAAATATTTAAACATTACCTTAAAAATATAAACCGGCTGTTCATAAGAAAACACCCCGCTGCAGCGGGGTGTTTTTTCTTGCCGGTCCTACCACGGGTCGGTATAACCCAGCGTCGGATCATTCAGACGCTTATTATAATTGGTATTGCCTTTACTGTAAACCGCCCGCCAGTTATTCAGCTGGTCATAGTCTTTATCAACCAAAGTCTCATTCCAAACCGATTCTTTGCGGTTAAAGTAGCAATAAACCGTTGCATAGCCCTCCAGCGTCTGGTTATAAACCGGAAACAGATTCCAAATAACCGTTTTGTTTGCACCGCCGCTGGTATCGACCGTCAGTCCCAGTAAATCAATATATTTCTTATAATAAGTATAAGGATAAATAAAGCCCATTGCCGTACTCCAGCCACGGAAAGTCGAACTGTTCGAACCGGTCAAATAAGGAATAACCATTGAACGCAGCCAGGTGTTCTTCTGGAAATACAGAGGAGTCGGCGCCGTCGTTACATAAGAAGACTTATTATAGTAATGCGTCCCGGTATCACCCTCCACATATTCGTTCGGATCACGAACATTATAGTCAATAATCAAGTCCGGTTTCTTTGTCGTAATCGGCCCCGGAATACCCGCCTGAGCCATCGAAAACGTTGCCGGCGTTAACGTAATAACTTTCATATATCCCGGCGGACATTGCGGTGCCGGCACAAAACCGGCCCACGGACTGACCTCGCAGGAGTGAGTTGTCCCGCAGTCGGAAAAAGCCGTCAGAGGATTAAACCCGCCGGTATGATAGCCGTTGGCATCCCGCTTGGCCCAGGAATCACCGACTGCATCTGCTTTATAGGTATTATCAACAATATAAATTCCTTTATTGATGAAGTCAGGCAGAATGTCGCTCAACCGAGCCCCGCCGCGGGTCGTCAGTTTAATATCATGCATCACCGAAGTGTAAGCCGGATTAACCTGATAATAGTCATAGGCTCCGGCAGCCCCCTGCTGAACAAAAGAAACTCCCAAATCTGTCGGTTTGCTCAGAGCCGATGTATCCAACCCTTTATTATCAACAAAACGGTCGGCTTTGACATACCCCTGATGTTCAGACAAATCTCTGGCCGTCGTACCGGTGTTTGTTGCCAGCTCCATAACTCCCTTGCGGACATAAACCGGCCCTTTATTTGCTTCTGTATCAGCCTTCAATGCTGCCGTCGTATCAACCGTTAAAACCTTGGTTCCGTCTTTTAACTGGTTTACCCGCAGATAATCATTGCTGACATTAACGGTCGAAACATCTTCCGTCTGGTTATTCGGCGTAACCTGAAACAGTTTCGTTGCATCCGTATTGGTTACAGTCAGCTTGCCTTTCATGGTCGCAGCCCCTTTATCCTGTGTCAGCGGGTCAACCACCAAGATATCACCGCCTTTGGGATCTTGAACCTGTAACTTCATATTTTTAGTCAACAGCTGTTTGCCGCCCGGATTGATAAAGGCCTGCGTATCACCGCCGGCAGACGTCGCGATACGATAAGAATTAATGATTGATTCAATCTTATTTGATGTTCTCATCAACTGCATCATCTGACCATTCAGCGAAATCGGAGAAGCATCTGCCGTACCGCTGGTAATATTTACTTGTCCGGTCGAACTCATATTTAAATGCCCGGTACCTGCTGTTACCGTAATACCTCCGGCTGCTGCGCTTTGCATTGTCACATTCTGTGAAGAATCCAACAGCAAGCCGCCGGTTCCGCCGCGCAAAACAGATTCTGTCGCATTGGTAAACAAACGGGCATCATTTTTATTGGTACCGCCAATTCGGAAATCCGGCTGTTTAAAGACGGAGCTGGTTTCCGTAACCACTGCATTGGTCGGGGCAGACGGCGTACCGCCGACGGTCAATTGTGTCCGCGCATGCAGTTTATCGGCATCAATCGTGCCTTTAACTCTCAAATTGCCGCCGACATATTCATTTCCGGTCACATGCAGATTCCCGGTTATTTTGGTATTGGCATTAATATTAACCGGAGCATCGGTAACACCTGTTTCATCTCCCCAAGTGCCGCCGTTATATTTTACCGTCAGTCCGCTGTTGGTTGCCGTAAAGGCATCGCCGAGTTTTAACAAATCCTGCTTGGCGTCAAAATTGCCGGCCACAAATTCCACAGCCGTCGTCTTACCTGCCGTATCCACCGTAAACAAAGCATCCGCGGCCTTAATACCGCCCTTAATCGTTGCTCCGCCTTTTTTAACATACAGAGCATGATCCGCCTCTGACGTTCCGGTTTCAAAATTTCCCGGCCGCCCTGCCTCGATAATCATCTGGTTTACATTGATAATATTTTGTCCCTGCGCCGCATTTGCACCCATCAGCAACGTCGTTTCCATCGTATTTAACTCACGATTGCTGCGCCATTTGCGATACAGCACGTTTTCATTATCCACACCGCCCTGCGCGGCAATTCCCTGTACCGAAGAGGCAATAATCGCTCCGTCTTTCACCTTATTGGCGGCAATTCCCAAATCAGTATTCAGATTATCTACACTCCAGATACCCTGGGTACCCATCGCCGAAGCAACATTATTGGCAACGTTAATATAACCGCCGTTGCTCCCGATCATTGACGCAATACGGGAAGCGCGCAGTTTCGGGAAAGTCCCGCCGTCACTCGGTTCGGTAATCAAAAACGCGGTAACCACTCTCTTCCGGCCGTCACCGCCGTCAACTTTTTTCAAAACCACCTGATAGTTTTTGCTGAAAGTCTTGGAATCTTGTGCATTTTTACTTTTATCCAGAAAACCGTACGGCAGATATTCGCAAAAATGGTTGATGTTAATTGTTTTCTTCTGCGTAGATTGCCCTGATGTTGCAATCATATCACTGTAATTCACTTCGGCCGTATTACAGTTCTGCTGCACCTTTTTACCCTGAATAATATCATCATAGTGGTCGCTGACATAATCGTCCAGCGACTTAATCAGCGCCCGCACCTCGCTCGCCGCGTTAATATCCTGCAGCTCAGTCGTTCGTTCGGCGGACTTTTTATACAAAATCGGCGTCACCATGGAAATGAGGGCCAACATTGCCATAGCCTCAATCATCAAGCTGCCGAGCTCGTTTAATTTTGACTTTAATTGCTTTTGCATTGTTTTTCTCCCCGTTTTCCTAGTGATAAGAGGTCATATAAATCAAACAGTAAGGACAGTTTTTGTTATTGACGCAAACCTTGTTGAACGACTTGTTTCCGACCCCGTCCAAACTGTTGGAAATTATATACTGCGGAATAGAGGTATAAGTCACCTCCCGCCCGCGGATTGCCATGGTTGACTTAACCGTTTCCGTTGCTGCCCAGCGGCTGGCATCTGATTTGTCGGCATAACCGAAGTCGGAGCCGGCCCCCACCACACGTTCCATCGCTTTCAGCAAGTCATTGTCCGGCTTTCCGGTAAAAATATTCCGCCACCGCGACGGCACACAGCCGAAAGTCACCAGATAAGCCACCGTTTTCGGATCATTGCAGCAGCTGGCTCCGGTTGCGGAACACCCGGGCACCGCCTGCGACAGATTGGTGCTTTCCCTGTCCAGACAATAAATCAGCGACGTATATTCGCTGTCACGTTCAAAACCGTACGGCAGATAATACTGCAAGTCATCAATCTTAATTTCGCCGGGATAGTAGGAAATCGTCGTCGTCCCGTTATCCGGCGGCAGATGGTCTTTCATATATTGCCGGGCTGCCCGATGCTGGGTAACGATTTTGGCCACAACCGATTCTGCCTGCGGAACCGTGTACAGGGAGCGCATATCTTCCCTGGTTGACAGGTTAAAGGCATACAACATCGCAATAAATGTCGCCAACAATACCCAAACATACATAACATTGCACCTTATTTGGCCGTTTCGCGTCTCTTTTATATTACCATAAAACACCTGTTTTTGCTATGGTTAAGCCTTTAATCCACTGCAAATTTAACATATCTGTAACATAAAAATCGCCCAACTGCGGCCCGATTACTCCAATTCGCCTAATTCTACTCTTTTATTCGATAATTATTGGTTAAAATCAGAAAAAAACCTCTCACCGGAGGCTTAAAACCTTAAATCCGTTTAATAAGTCGCTTTTTAATGTTTAATAATAAAATTAATAATGTAAAATGGCTGTGAGAATAGTTTAAGAATGGGGAAAACTATGGTCAAACCAGACGAAAGCTTCGACAAAGCCGAAGACGAAGAACTGCAGATTAAACCTTTTAACAAAAAAAAGGTTTTAATTTACGTTGTGCCGGTTATTGTCGTCATCGGCCTGGCAGTCAGTTTTATCACCGTCTTCACTCGCAAGGACCACCTCGGCGGCGAAGGCGATTTCAGTATTGTAACAACTGCCGGTGAAGGCGAAGACGCCGGAAAAATAACCGTTTTTTACACGCTTCCCGAGTTGTTCGTCCGCTTGCGCTCATCTGCCGAAACGTCATCAAACGTCAAAGTAAAAATCAGCATTGAATTATCCTCAGTCGATGATATAAAGACAATCGAAGCCATGCTTCCGCGGATTAACGACACCCTGCTGGCTCACATTGTCGAACTGACGCCGGATGAAATCAGCGGCTCTGACGGATTGTACAATCTCAAGGAAGAGCTGCTTTACCGCATCAATTTGCTGACTGCCCCGGTTAAAGTATCCAACCTGAATTTCAAAACCTTTGATATTCAGAAAAATAATTAAAAGAGGACTGAAAAGTGGCTGAAGAAAACAATCCCGCTCCGGCAAACGCCCCGGAAGAAAAGAATCAAGACTGGACGGACATGATTGAGGTTCGTGACCGCGGCAATGCGGCTTCCGTTTCCGGCGACGGCGATTCCAAAATTCTGAATCAGGAAGAAATTGATACCCTGTTCGGCTATTCCGCCGACAAGGAAGGGGAAGACGACGGCTACACTATGAAAACCGGCGTCCAGGCTATTTTAAATTCTTCCATGGTATCATACGAACGACTGCCGATGCTTGACATCGTTTTCGACCGTCTTATCCGTATGATGGCCACCTCGCTGCGCAACTTCACGCAGGATAACGTCGAAGTCTCGCTCGACAACATTGAATCCATGCGCTTCGGCGAATATATCGATTCGCTCACCCTGCCGACCCTGCTCGGCGTTTTCAAAGCCGAAGAGTGGGACAACTACGGGCTGATGTCTTTTGACTCCTCGCTGGTATATTCGATTGTTGACGTTCTGCTCGGCGGACGGCGCGGCACCGCGGCCATGCGCATTGAAGGGCGCCCTTACACCACCATTGAACTCAATCTGGTCAAAGACATGATCGATCTCATTCTGGCCGACCTCTCCACCGCCTTTGACCCCATCACCTCAGTCACGTTCAGTTACGACCGGCTGGAAACCAATCCCCGCTTTGCCACCATCTCCCGCTTGTCCAACGCGGTCATTGTTGCTCGCCTGCGGATAGACATGGAAGACCGCGGCGGCAAAATCGATCTGATGATTCCCTATGCCACGCTGGAACCCATCCGCGACCTGCTGCTCCAAATGTTTATGGGTGAACGCTACGGCCGTGACGCCATCTGGGAAAACCACCTGATTGAACAGCTGTGGGAAACCGACGTCGAATTGCAGGCCATTCTCAAAGAAAAAATGATTACTCTCGGCGAAATTGCCAAATGGGACAAAGGGTCTTTCCTCCCGCTTGACATGTATCCCCACGACGATGTCACCGTCCTTTGCGGCGACGTGCCGCTGTTCACCGGCTCCATGGGACGCAAAGAGGAAAACGTTGTCATTAAGATTCAAGGCAAGGCAGAAAAAAATGGATAGTTTGGAATTAATCATAAATCTGAGCATTATCATTTTGCTGATCCCCACCATTATTTACGCTTATAAGCTGAATAAGAATCTGAGTCTGCTCCGCCAGAACCAGAAAAGTCTGTCACAGCTGATTTCTTCCCTTAACGAAGCCACCAACAAGGCCGAAAACTCCATTCCGAAACTGAAATCAGTTACCGAACATTCGTCGGAAGACTTGAAAGAGGTTATTGACAGCGCCAAAAATCTCAAAGATGACTTAACCTTCATCAACGAACGGGCCGACAATCTGGCCGACCGTCTGGAAAACGTTATCCATGCCGGCCGGGAAATCAAAACCGGAAATTCTTCTGCCCCGCAAACAGCAAAATCTTCACTGCACGAAGAAGCCGAAGATTCGCGTTCTCTCGCCGAAATGGAATTATTAAAAGCCCTGCGCTCTATTAAATAAGGTTTGCCGCATGTTTAAAACACTGAAACAACATTTTCGCATTTTGCCCATGGTTATTTTTATGGCGACGTTAATGCTGTCCGTCCGTATCAATAACCTTTTCGACATGTTGAAAAACCCCGCAGCCGACAGGTTCAGCATTTCCCAGTCTCTCGCCGCGGCCGAAGAAAAAAACAATAAAGAAACCGCCGATTTGAATAAACTTCTCGAAGCCTCGGATTCCGTCGGTTCCGACACGCCGGCCGGAACGCCCACCCCAAACTCCGGCTTCACCCAGTCAGAAATCATGATTTTGCAGGAACTGGCCGAACGTCGGGAAGCTCTTGACATCCGCAGCCGCGAAATCGACAAGAAAGCCGTCCAGCTCAAAGTTGCCGAGCAGGAAATTGATAAACGGCTGAAACAGTTGCAGGATTATGAACAAAGACTGCGCAAACTGATTAAAGAATACAACGATAAAGAACGGGCTAAAATCAACGCCTTGGTCAAAGTTTATTCAACCATGAAACCTAAAGATGCTGCTCGCATTTTCAACACGCTTGACATTGACGTAACCGTCTCGCTGCTTAAAGAAATGAAACCGTCCACCTCTTCGGCCATCCTCTCGCAAATGAAAGCGGAAAAAGCCAAAGAGATAACCGACAAAATCATAGGCAATAATTTTTAACCCGGATAAAAAACTTGACAATCAAACGGCAACATAGATTTCGTTTTTTTCTGCAGACAACAATCTGCAGCGCCGTTTTTTTGAGCTGTTTCGATACCTTTGCCCAAACTGCGCAATATACCGGTACCGCGGAAGAAACCATCATCACCCTTCCTCTTGCCGATAATGTTGATTATACGATTGAAGGCAAAGACAGGGAACTCTATCTGTCTTTCAGCCGCCCGCTGGCCGACCGGTTGCAGGATATTGCCGCAAAGCTTCCGTCGCTGGTTGCTGCCGCAAACATCGCCAACAATCAAAAGAGCATGCTTCTGACGCTGAAAGAACCGCTATCGGTTCAAAACTTCCGCAACGACGGCAATCTGATTATCAAATTACGGAAACAAGACGGCGAACTGGCCGACAGGGGAATAGACAGCCGTCTCAACCGTCTGCTGCTCAACTACGGCAATCACCAGGATTTTTCTCGCTTCAGCTTTGAATTTGCTCCCGGCCGTAAACCTGAATATATTGTCAAGGCAGGCCCTGAAACGACAACCGTTTCATTCAAAAAAAGACCGGACCTCAAAACTTCCAAACTGGAAAACTACGGCAAAGCGGCATATGTTCTCCAGCAGATTAACCCTGAAGGCGGATTGGACATCATTTTCCCGGCCAAACTGAAAAAATCGTTCGAACACGAAAACAAAATTGTTTTTGATCTGGAGAACAGCCTCCTTCCGCAACAACAAAACACCGAAATAGTGCCGCCGGTAGCCACGGCTCCGATAAATATTCGCAATCAGAATCTGACCCGGCTCCAAACAGCCATGACTTCGGCGCAGGTTGCGCCGGTCCAGCCCAACCAGGTCGCCAGTTTAAGCTTCTCTTGGAATATGCCGGTCGGCCTCTCCGTTTTCCGCCGCGGCAATTACATCTGGGTTATTTTTGACCACCCGCAAAATCTGGATATTGAGAGCCTGCGGGAAGCGGCCGCTCCCGTAGCCGATGAAGTCTTGCAAATTCCCCATCCCGGAGCAGCCATTCTCCGCATTCTGCCCAAGACCAAGCTCAACGCTTCCGTCCGTAAGGAAGGACTGCTGTGGATTGTTGACCTTTTTACCCGCGATGCGCCGGAAGAAACCAAGGACCTCCCGGTTTATACCCAATACAACGTCAGCAATCAGCCTTACCTGTTTATCCCTTCCACGGCAGCCGGAGAAGTTGTTTCGATTATTGACCCGGAAGTCGGAGACCTGATCGTCACCGGAACCAGCACCGACATCGGCCTGGGAATCAAAGACGAATACCGCTATCCCGACTTAACCCTGCTGCCGACAATTCAGGGTGTGGCTCTTAATGCCGACGCATTGGACATTGCACTCAGCCGGGGAAATACCGGTTACACCATTCAGGCTGTCCGCCGCGGTTTAAACATTTCGCCCGATTTGGACTTTCTCAAACATCAGGAACAGCTCAATCAGATTGACAACCGCATCGCCCGCCTGTCCGCCGACTTCAACAAAGAGCTTCTCGGAAAAACATTTGCCGAAGCGGAAGATCAGCTTCGTCAGGAAATAATCAAAGCGGAAGACGAGCAAAAAAACAACGCCAAACTTGAATTGGCCAAATACTACATTTCTCAAGGTCTGGGCACCAATGCGCTGAATATTCTGAACAAACTGATTGCAGACAAAGCTTCCGAGACCGAAACGGAACGTTTCCACGGATTGCTGGGCGTGGCCAATTTTCTGGCCGGACGCTATGAACAGGCTCTGGAAAACTTCTCATTCGGACGATTGCCGGAAATTAACGAAGCTGTTTTCTGGCGAACGCTGGCTGCTTCGGCACTGGAACCTACCCCGGAAAACAACGCCGTATTAATCAGCTATCTCAATTTGGTACGCAACTACCCGCCGGAAATCCGCAGTGCCATCGCCAAAGTCGGTGCGGTTACGGCAATCGCCGCCGGAGATGACATCACCGCCCAAAGCTTTATCGATATTCTGAAAACCATGGATACCCCGCGCAACCTGATGCCGCTGGTCAATTATCTGACCGCGGAAAAAATCCTCATGCAGGGATATCCGCGCAACGCCATTCAGGAATATCGCAAAGCAGCCAACAGCAACGACCTCAAATATTCATCCCTTGCCCGCAAAAAAATTGCCGATTTGGAAATCCGCCTTAACGTTATTCCTCCTGCCAAAGCGATTCGCGAGCTGGAGGGGCTGCGCTTTGCCTGGGGCGAAATAGAGTTCAAAAAACAATTGCTCAGCGACCTCAGCGACTTGTATGTTCGCAATTTCGATTACTATCAGGCGCTCCGCACCCTGCAAAACCTGGAAAAAATATCTCCCGCCGTGGATAAGCCGAAAATCGAACGCCGCATGGTCAAACTGATTGAAGACATTTATCTTAATAATCAGGCCGACAATTTGAGTGCCTTAAAATCTTTGGCCCTTTATCAGGATTACAACTGGCTGCCGCCGAAAAGCCGTCATTACAATGCCATTATCCAAAAACTGGCCGACCGTCTGGTCGCGGTTGACTTGCTTGACCGGGCATATGAACTGCTCGATTCCCGGTTAAGAACCGGAGAATTGACCGCTTTGGAAAAAGCGACGTTCGGTTCCCGTCTGGCATTAATCCAGCTGTTTAACGGTCAAAACCACGAAGCTTTGGACATTCTCGACCGGACGGAGACGCCCGGCCTGCCGAAAACCATTGAGCTGCAACGCCGCATCGTCCGCGCCAAAGCTCTGTCCGGAACCGGCAACGAAGCTCAGGCTCTGGAACTGCTGAAAGACGATTACAGCAAAAATGCCCTGCTGCTTAAAAGCGAAATTTTCTGGAACGGAAATATGTGGGGCGACGCTGCCGACGCCATTAAATACCTCATTGAAAAACCGACCCCCGGCCAGCCGCTGAGCGAAGAGCAGATAAATTATATTCTTGACTGGGCAACCGCACTGAAAAAAGCCGGAAGGGAAACCGTAATTGTACGCCTGCGCAACAAATTTATGCCTTACTTCAAAGATACGAAATATTACAGCGCCTTCAGCGTTCTTACCGATACACTTGAAAACGACCAAATCAATATTAGAGTCATAGACAAGGCAATCAACGATATTGAAACATTCAGCGACTTCGCCAAAATTTACAACAAGTCGCTGCTGAAATCGAACTTAACCGAAGCGCCAGCAGTTCAAAACAATGTCCGACAATAAATTTAAAATCGAAAGTCCGTTTGAACCTTCCGGCGACCAGCCGGAGGCAATCCGCGATTTGTGCGAAGGCATTGAACGCGGCGAAAAGAATCAGGTTCTGCTTGGCGTAACCGGCAGCGGCAAAACCTTCACCATGGCCAAAGTAATTGAACAATGTCAGCGGCCGTCACTGATTATGGCACCCAACAAAATTCTGGCCGCCCAGCTTTACAGCGAGATGAAAGAATTTTTCCCCAACAACCATGTTGAATACTTCGTCTCTTACTACGACTATTACCAGCCCGAAGCCTATGTTCCCAAAACCGACACCTATATCGAAAAGGATTCGGCCTTAAACGAGCAGATTGACCGCATGCGCAACGCGGCCACCCGTAACATTCTGGAAAACAACGACGTCATTATCGTGGCCTCTGTCTCCTGCATTTACGGTTTGGGCGACGTTGAATCTTATGCAGCCATGACCCTGCCGCTGGCCGTCGGCGACAATGTGGAGCCTCGGGATGTTTACAAACGCCTGACCGAATTGCAATACGAACGGAATCAGACAAATTTCGTCCGCAGCACTTTCCGGGTTCAGGGAGACACGCTGGACATCTTTCCCGCCCACTATGAAGACCGGGCCTGGAGAATATCCTTCTTCGGCGATGAGATAGATGACATCTATGAATTTGACAGCCTGACCGGCAAAAAGACCGCTTCTCTGCAAAAGGTCACCGTTTACCCGGCCAATCATTACGTCACGCCGCGCCCGGCCATTTCTCAGGCAATTACCGGCATTCGCAAAGAACTGGCCGAAACTGTCGAAAACTTCAAAAATAACAACAAACTGCTGGAAGCCCAGCGTATTGAACAGCGCACCCGTTTCGACTTGGAAATGCTCGAAACCACCGGCCATTGTAAAGGCATTGAAAACTACTCCCGTTATCTGACCGGCCGCAAACCGGGCGAACCGCCGCCGACCCTGTTTGAATACCTGCCGCCCAATGCCTTGATTTTCATTGACGAAAGCCACATCTCCGTTCCTCAGATCGGCGGCATGTTTCGGGGTGACTATAACCGCAAAAAAACCTTGTCGGAATATGGCTTCCGGCTGCCGTCCTGCGTTGACAACCGTCCGCTGAAATTCGAAGAATGGAATATGATGCGCGGACAAACCGTTTTTGTTTCCGCCACCCCCGGCGACTGGGAACTGGAACAGAGCAAAGGCGTCTTTGCCGAGCAGGTTATCCGCCCCACCGGCCTGACCGATCCCGTTTGCGTTGTCCGTCCGGTCGAGAATCAGGTAGATGACCTGATGGAAGAATGCCGCAAGGTCATTGCCAAAAAAGAACGCGTTCTGGTAACGACCCTGACGAAAAAAATGGCCGAAGACCTCACCGAATATCTCAACGAAAACGGCATCAAAGTGCGCTACCTTCATTCAGACATCGACACGCTCGAACGTATCGAAATCATTCGTGATTTGCGTCTCGGCGTTTTTGACGTTTTAGTCGGCATCAACCTGCTGCGCGAAGGGCTGGATATTCCGGAATGCTCGCTGGTTGCCATTCTGGATGCCGATAAAGAAGGTTTTCTGCGTTCAACCCGTTCGCTGATTCAAACCATCGGCCGGGCTGCCCGCAATGCCGAGGGTAAAGTCATTCTTTACGCCGACCGTATGACCGGTTCCATTGAAGCCGCGCTGGAAGAAACCAACCGCCGCCGGGAAAAACAAATAAAATATAATACCGAACACGGCATTACCCCCAAAACCATCAAAAAAAGCATCGCTTCTTCACTCAAGGAAATGACGGAAGGCGACTTTATCAAAGACGACAGTAAAGAAGTCGAAGATCTTAAGAATATTGATAAAAAGCTCAAGGAATATAACCGTAAAATGAAAGAAGCCGCCCAAAACCTGGAATTCGAGGAAGCTATGGTTTACCGTGACAAAATCAAAGAACTTGAACTCCTGGCCATGAAAAACCTCTGACAAAAAAATTTCCCGACACAATTAAATCTTGACAATTGACAGAAATTAGACATAATAGAAAGCAAATTTTCTATTTTTATAACACTTAAAATTATTAAAAAATGAAAAAGCTTAATTTCTCTCAGACAGAATTAATCGCTGACATCCGCCGGCAGTTTACCAACAACAGCAACGCGCTCAATAGCGGAATTCCGGCTCACAATTTACCGGTTCTGACTTTCAAGCAGCCGGTCGAAGACATTCAGACCGCTATGGAAATTTTCCAGCACTGCTTGGAATATGAACAGCTTTCCATCCAAAAGATTGAAAGAGTTCAAGGCGAAGACGACATTCCTGCCAAGCTGTATCTGACGATCATAGACAGTCAGACCATCCTCGCTATCGGCAACAACGGTCTGTATGTCTTGGATCAGCGCATTTACAAAATCGGCAAAAAAAGCAGACACTGCATTGCCGAAATCAAAAAAATCTTTGACGGTCAAACCCTCGCCGTCTATAAGTAATCCAAAGTCTGACAGTTTAACCGGCGGCCTCAGGGCCGCTTTTTTTATGATACCGGCCTGACACAAAATCAAAGAGTTCGGATAAGTGCACCGTTAATATTCAAATCCAAAAGCATGCATAAACAGGGAGAAAGCTTTTCACTCCCGATGATAAGGGTGATGAGCGATAATCGTCTGAACCCGATAAATCTGCTCGGCAAGAACCGCCCGCATCAGCATATGCGGTAAAGTCAGCCTGCCGAAAGACAGCAGCATGTCGGCTCGTTCACGGGTTGAAGGCAAATGTCCGTCAGCGCCGCCGATTAAAAAACAAATTTCAGAACAGCCGTTCAGCATCCAGTTTTCGATTCGGTGCGCCAATTCCAAACTTTTGATATTTTCCCCGCGCTCATCAAGAACAATAACTTTGGCTCCGGCGGGAATGGATTCCTGCAAAAATTTTGCCTCTTCCGCCTGTGTGGCATTATCCTTTTCTTTAACAACCACTTCCCAGCCTGAACGTTTGATATACTCCGCAATAATCTGCGCTTCGGGAGAATTCTTCCTGCACTTGCCGATAGCTATAATTAAAACTTTCATTTCATCCTCCATAAATTCCAGACAGTTTAACATTGAACACGGCGGCAAAACAAGCCCTAAGTTATGATTGACATTTTAGACAAAAGAAGGCATAGTCTGACTATCTTTTTATTATTAATTAAAACCAATTATCATGAATACGTACTTATATATGTTTGTCGATTATGACGGCGTGGTCAAAACTTATGCGGAAGGATTTCCGACTTATCACAATCGGGAACAGGCTCCTTTCAGCCATTCAATGATAAGGGTCCTCTCCTACATAGCATGGGAAGCAGCCCTGCCCGCCTACTTCATTCCGATTTCATCCAGCCCGGGAAAATACAGCCGGAAAGAACTGGAACAAATGTTCAGAAAGGTTTACCAGGTTGATAACCTCTTCCTGCATCCGGAAATTGAAATAACCCCGGTACGAACCGATCGCCAGCTCTACGTCAGGGATATCCTGCAAAAATATCAGGTTCAACATCATCTGGTTCTGGATGACGAACCCTTCTGGTATGAAAATCAGGGATTAAACTATTTTCAAACCGATACGTTCGACGGCATTACCCACAAAGTTTTTCTCGCAATGGTAAAACTTGCCGAAGAAATCGCCCATAAACAAAAACATCTATAAATTTTACTATTATGAAACAAGAAGCAAAAACAAAAATTCAGGAATACCTGAAGAAAAACGACGAATTATTTGAAAACGCCGGAGAAGATGAAAAAGTAGAATCCGGCCTGGTTACCGTCGCAACCAACGACAAGGCCGTTTACACGCTCAAACAAGTGCTGAACTTCTGCCGGAAATTTATGGATTTTCCGCCCCGGACAGCCGATTTGACCCTGACATGGATACAGCTTCCGGGTTTTAAGCACAAAACCCGGGGCTGGATATGGCAACAGCAGGACGGTTACTTCTTTGTCAAATGCGGCGGAACAACCGCCCATTTTATCGATCGCCGTTTTTATTAAAAAATTGTTCAACCTCTAAAAAAGCCCGCGGTTTAGGAACGCGGGCTTTTTTCTCCACGAAGTTTTGCTAAATTTTCCGGAGAACATAATAATAGGTAAACCTGTCAGATATTGCCGAAAGTCGTTGCCAAACCGGCATCGGTTGAACCTGTCGCATACTCAACGATTGACCCGGCGGCGGCCAAAATAGCCAAGCCCAAAGCCAAACCGGCAAACCACTTCAAATTAACCTTGCCGATAATTGCCGAATAAGCAATCCCGACCAAGCCGAAACCGCCGATAATAAAAGTAATCGTCTTGACATTGTCAAACACATTACGGGTTTTGGTTTGCGCCGTCGTCATTAAACTGGCACCGTCTGCCCAAGCCTCGCTGCACAACCCCATTGTTACCAGCAAAACCAAACCGCAAACGGTAAAAAGATTCTTTTTCAAAAAATTCATGTTCCGTCTCCTCTAATTCTAAAGTCCATTCTTGGACTGACATAAAAATCAGCCTGCTTTTAGGATAATATACTTACTTTAAAAATGCACGAACTTTTTTCATGAATTTTTTGTTACACAAAAAAAGCCTCCCTTCCGGGAGGCCCAAAGTAACCTGATATTTTTGTATTAGTTGTCCGTAGAACTAAATTGATTAAAACACATTATATGCGGCGAGTAATAAGATTTTATGGGGGAAAAAGCGGAGTACTGCGGCAGTAAAAATAGTCTGGGGGACTATTTTTCGCCGAAAAGCACTGGCGGAAAGAAAACAATCCGGTGAATTGTTTTCTGACAACAGACAAAGTTTGTTGATTTTCAAGCTAGCGACAGCGCAACGATACAGCAACTTAGTCGGAATGGGCAAAAGTACGTGAGCATTTTGCCAACCTGCTAAATCTGTATTAATCGGCCACAAAACAAACTTTACCTAAAAATTTGGTATGTGTGACAAATAATAAGAATTAAAAGCGGAAGTACCGCAGCGTACACACTAGTACATAAGGAAACTTCCGTCTTGAAAATTCTGTATTAGTTGTCCGCAGAACGAATTTTTAAAGAGGACCACATTTTTTCCAAACTATAAAACGCCCTCACTTCCGGCTTGAAAATATGAACAATGACATCAAAGGCATCAATCAAAACCCAATCGGCTTTCTCTTCACCCTCAATCGTAGAAGAAAAACCGGCTGCTTTCAGATTTTCCTGAACTTTCTCCGCCAGAGAAGCGACATGACGCTGCGATGTACCGCTGGCAACCACCATTTGGTTGGCAATCGAAGTTTTGCCGCGAAGGTCAATAACAACAACATCTTCGGCTTTGTTGTCATCCAATGTTTTTTCAATAATTTCCAAGACCTTGTCTTCATCTTGTTGAACAGCTGCTTTCGCCACGTCATAACTCCTTTTATATTTAGATTCCGTCAATCCGATTGTAAAATTTAAATCGGAGACCATTCCTTAACGGTATTTTCTTCTTCTTTGTTGTTAACTTCTTCCTGATTTTTCTTCAATCTGTCGCGGGTAATATACTGATTCAAATCCAGCAGACAGTCAAAAATACCTTGTTTGGCAATGGCCGACATTGCATAAACCTTATGCCCGACAGCCTTTTCCATCGCTTTAACTTTCTTTTCAACTTCTTCTTTCGATAAAGATTCGCACTTATTCAGAGCCACGACTTCGGGCTTTTTCATCAGTTTGTCATCATACAGCTCAAGTTCGCGGCGAATAACCTTATAATCATTCACCACATCCTCGGCCGTTGCGTCAACAATATGCAGAAAAGCGGCACAGCGTTCGACATGTTTCAGAAAACGGTCGCCAAGCCCTGTCCCTTCATGCGCCCCTTCAATCAGCCCCGGAATATCGGCAATAACCATTTCATAATTGTCAACCCAAGCCACGCCCAAATTCGGATGCAGCGTTGTAAACGGATAATCGGCAATTTTCGGACGAGCTTTGGTTACCACGGAAAGGAAAGTTGACTTTCCCGCATTCGGCTGTCCGATAAGTCCGACATCGGCAATTACTTTCAGCCGCAGCCAAACCCACATTTCCTGTCCCGGCCAACCCGGCTCGGCATAGCGCGGCGCCTGATTAACCGACGTCTTAAACTGCATATTGCCGCGACCGCCGTCACCGCCCTTGGCAATCATAAAAATCTGCCCCGGCTTGACCATATCGACAATGACTGTTTTCTGGTCTTCAGCCAGAACCTCGGTTCCTACCGGAACTTTGATGATAATATCTTCACCTTTGGCGCCGGTCATCTGCGACCCCATTCCGTTCTGCCCTTTATGAGCTTTGAAATGCTGACGGTAACGAAAATCAATCAGCGTATTGAGATTCTCAACCGCTTCAAAATAGACGCTGCCGCCTTTTCCGCCGTCACCACCGTTTGGGCCGCCGAACTCAATATACTTCTCCCGACGGAAAGAAACGCATCCGGCGCCGCCGTCCCCCGATTGAATAAATATTTTCGCCTGATCCAAAAACTTCATGTTTTTCTACTTTACAATCCAAAGAAAAGATACTTTCAAAGTAATCTTCCGATTAGAAAAATAAAGGGGATGTTAGACACCCCCTCCACCTGTTGATTGAATTTTCAACTACTCGGTAACAACAGAAACGACTGTCTTGTCACCGGCTTTTTTGCTGAATTCAACTTTGCCTTCAGCCGTAGCGAAAATCGTATGGTCTTTACCCAGACCGACATTTTCACCCGGGTGATATTTGGTGCCGCGCTGGCGGATAATGATGTTGCCCGGAATAACGGACTGACCGCCGCTCTTTTTCAAACCTAAACGGCGTCCTTCGGAATCGCGTCCGTTGTTTGAGCTGCCGCCTGACTTCTTATGTGCCATGATTTAATCTCCTAAAACCTAACTATTTACCGAGAATGTCGGTAATTTTAACCAAAGTGATGCTCTGTCTGTGGCCGTTCTTGCGACGGTAATTCTGTCTTCTTTTCTTTTTGAAGACAATAATTTTGTCATCTCTGGTCTGCTTCAATACTTTAGCCTTAACGCTGGCACCGGCAACCAACGGCGTACCGATGGTATCGTCCAAAGCCAGAACTTCGTTAAAAACTACTTCTTTACCTTCTTCACCGGCGATTTTTTCCAACTTAACAACATCACCTGAGGCGACTTTGTATTGTTTTCCGCCTGTTTTAATTACTGCGTACATTTTTATTCACCTAATTTTTCGTTATTTTAAACATAAAACGTTGCTTGCAATATACATAAGTTTTCAGCTCTGTCAACAAGAATCTGTGCAAAAATGCACTTTTCCGGTCATTTCATCAAAATCCGATACAATTCCGGTTTCATAAATTTTCCCTGCCAGATTCCGCGTTTGTTTCGGCGGGCATTTTCCTCTGCTGCCAGATAATCGGGATTATCGCTGCGGTAAACCACCGCCCAGCCGTTTTCCAGCATCAGACGGTTAATATCCCGGCCGCCGGCATAACAAATGCTCAAATCCCGCTTATAAATATCCTGCTGTTTTTTGCGGCATTCGACTTTTTCCGAAGCAATCAGCTTCTGCAAAAAAGCCAGCGCCTCCCGCCCGCAGGGATAATCACAGCCCCGGGCGTCACCGCATGTCTGGGCATACTCCGGCGCGTCAATTCCCAGCAAACGCACCCGCCTGCCTTCCGCAACCAGACTGTCGCCGTCAACCGCCCGTACTTCCGCCGCCGCGTTCCCGGCTCCCAGCAGCAACAAAACAAACAATCCGCAAAAACGCATTTTCCCTCCTTTATTCCGACTATAAACCTATTTCCGCCGATAGCAAGACCTTCCCCGAGTCTTCCCCTAAAATACGCTTGATAACCTGAAAAAAAACTTTGTTGTTTTATAATCTTTAGCTTATGATAGGGGCAGGTTTTTCATGAAGAACACAAAGGGTATAAAGTCGTGTTGAAGATTATCACCAAAAAGAGCCTGTCGGTTTTGGCCTTGCTGGCCGTCGGCGGCTGCAATTTCCAGAGCACATTTAACTTTCTGGACCATCCTTTTGAAAAAGACGGCGGCGTTGCTTATGACGCACCGATAAAAATGCCGAATTCAGTCGTCGTCTGCCGCAGCAAACAATGCGCTGCCGCCAAATTGTCCATGTCCAGAGAGTACATATACAACAGCCTGCTCCACCTTTTTGACAACAATAATCATAAAACCGCCCTTATCTGCGCCGCCAACCCCGGCAGCCATACCTGCACCGAAACTTTCATCACCATGCCGATAACCGTCGGCATCACTCCGGCTTACGCCTATATCGACGCCGTTAAAATCACCGACGTTTCTGTCGGCAGCGGCACCACCAAACTGGGACTGGTTCTCAACTACAATGTTACCTACAACGGACAGACCCCGAGCTGTGTTCCTGCCAAAAGCCTGATGTATGTCAAAAATGTCAATAACATCATTCTGGAAGACGCCGGCTATAACTGCAAAATGACCACCATCGGCCAGACAACAATTAAAACGCTGTTTGCAATTGATTACATTGACCTGGACTACGGCTTTATCGGCGGCTATTATTCCATCGGCTTTTCCGGCCCCGCTTATGGCGGCGGTTCGGGCTATATGATGATACGCCTGCCCAAAGACGCTTATCCCCTGGCTCCGGAACTCCGTCAGCCGGAAAGCGCCGGACGCAGCGTCAGCTCTCTGCTTAACGGAACAGCGGCCGCGCCTGCCGTCACCGAAGAAAAAGTTGAAATGAACACTAATGTTCAAATCTTTCCGCTGAACAAAAAATAAGACAAAACAGGCGGCCTGAAATTTTGAAAAGATATGTATAAAGCAATACACGAACAACAAAATTTCAGGCATGGCTGCCTTAAAGAAAATGGGATAAATGCAGGTGCTGCGAAGAAATTTTGAAGGGACGTGTATAAATCAATACACAAACGACAAAATTTCAAGCATGACCTGCATTTAGCACATTTTACCCATAAGTAAAGTATTGCGCGGCCTCATAAACCACAATCTTCTCCACATTGCTGAATTTCAGCGTCTGCTGCCCGTGAATAATAACCCCGGAGGAGGCAGGAAGCTGCCCGTAACGGGTCTGATATTCCTGCAAATCGCGAAAACTCATAAACAGTCCGTTGTCAAACGAAATATTCCAGCCATAATTGGAAATGCCGACGTTGACATGAATGATTTTACATTGATCTGTTCCTTCAAAGTTTCCTGAGGCAGAGCGGGCATCAAAAGAAAAGCATTTGTCGCCGGAGTTCCCGCTGTACCAGCGTACGGCACGCGCCTGTTCCCGCTCGTCATTCCGGCGGTGCACTTTTCCTGTCGGAACCAAAATCCCGCGAACGTCGTTGAAATAAAGCTTGGCAGCCTTCGGCCCCGTCAGCAAACCGGAAACCGGTTTATTGAAACTGATCAGCTGTCCCTGTTTATCGCTCAGGGTAAGATTAATAAAATCCTTGATAATCAGTTTTGAATTATTGGCGATATTGCCGTAAATGAAATGTCCCCGAATTTTGACAAACTCCTCAGTCGGCGCCATAAAATTATACTGCGTTTCATTAAACAGTTCCAACTTGGTCTTGCCGCCCTTCAGCAGTTTGGCATAACGGACAACATTATCTGCTTTCGGCAGCACCAGCTCTTTATCTTCCGGATTCAATCTCAGCCGGTAATCGTCAAAAATAATCAGACTCCAGTTTTCCAGCTCATAAGTATCAAAATCCACATCACTCAAAGTCAGATTATATATTTTTTCATCTGCCTGGAATTGGCCAAAACCGGCTCCCTTGTTAAATTCATAAAATGTCGGAATTAAGGCGTCGCGTTCATCATCAGTCAATTCCCGACAGACAATTTCAACCGGCTGTTCATCCGTTTGCTGAAACTCCCGGCCGTCTGCCGATATCTCTTCTGCCGGCACCGAAGGCCGGGGAACAAAGACCGGAACGTTTTCTTCCGTTTCCTCAACAACAGATACTTCCTCATTCGGAGCAGCCTCCGGTATTTTCGGTTCCGGCACTTGGTAATCCTTAACCGGAACCGTTGCGGCATCAATTTGCTGCACACCCTCATCTTCACTGACGGAAGCCTCGTCGAAAATATCTCCGCCGGCATCAATCTTGCTTTCCGGTTCTGTCTTAACGCCAGTCACATCTTCAAAAGCGGCGACAACGGTTTCCGACGGTTCATCTTCTTTTATTTCATCAACCGCAGCTTCCGGCAAAAGCGATTTCATTTCACCCCCGGCCGGCTGTTCCGTAACCACTGGCTGCTCAATCTGATTTTCTGTCTGAATCTCCTCGAAAATCAGCGATCCACCCTCCTCTGCCTCAACCGCATCAAAAACCTCTGCCTCCGGCATCTCTGCCGCCTCAATCTCAGTTTTTTCTTCCTCGGCAGGGATATTTGGCTCTGGCTCTGGCTAATGGTCATCATCAGCGTCCGGATCCGGAGCCGGTTCCGCATCCTCATCCTCATCATCCTCCTCTTCTTCCGGTTTCTCTTCCGCTTCATCTTGATCTTTATCTTCCTCTGGCTCTGGCTCTGGCTCTGGCTCTGGCATCTGTTCATCTGCCCCGCCGTTTTCACCACCCGGGCCCGCAAAAGTTTCCGCTATCGGTTTATCTCCGTCTGTCACTAAAACTCCCGCTTCGGCCTCCCTGTCGGCTTGACCTGTATCTTCCGTCGCAAACGGTTCAGCAGCAGGCGTCTCTGTCGTTAAGGAAAGCTCTTCGGGTTGCTGTGCTTCCGCAATTTCAAATTCAGCTTCCGCCGAAACTTCCGAAACCGTTTTCTCGTCATTTAAATGCAAATCAGGCTCCGGCGTTCCGAATAACATTTTTTCAAAGTCATCATCCGCCAAATCCGTTACGTCCGGCAAAGGTGAATCGTCATCTAAAATATCATCCAGACTGAATTCGCCGGTCTCGGCTTTCAGAAAATCATCATCAAACGAAACTGCCGCTGTCGTCTCTTTTTCCGCCGCAGGAACTGCTGCTGCGTCCGTCTCAAAATGCGGCTCGGAAATTTTTTCTCCGGCATCTTCTCCCGGCAAACCGATTTCAAAACGAGGTTCCTCAATAATCTCCCCGCTTTCGTCTGCCGCGGAAACCGGTTCATAAACCACATGCGGTTCAACCGGCGCATTTTCCTGCGCCGCATCTTCTCTGAAAAACTGCGGAATATCCTCCTCCGCCCCCGTGTCGGAAGAAATCTCCACCGCCGGAACGTCGGCTTCCGCGGTTGCTGTCATCTTCTCACCCGAAGACAAATCTGCCCCGTTTCCGGAAACGACTGCCGCTGCCTCATCTGCGGGAACCTCCACATATTCATACTCATATTCCGCTCCTTCCGGCAATTCTTCGCCTTCAGCCAGTTCGATATATTCGTATTCATATTCCTCATCGGCCGGATTCGTCGGCTGATTTGCTGTTTCTTCGACCATAACTGTCCTCTCTAAAACTTAAACTTGCAAACAATTATAATCTGATTCTCTTAAAATCGTTTTAACAACGAAAAAAGCACCGAAATAAAATCCGGTGCTTTTTCCTTTGGGTAGCTCGCAAATTCTCACCACTGAGGTTTAGCCCAACCAGGCCATGAATTTACGAATTTGCGTGCTATAAGGGAATAGAAATGAGTACCCTCAAGCCTCCTATAGGACTGTCCAGGAGCTCAATCGTGCCTCCGTGGGATGTTATGACATCTTTGGCAATCGACAAACCCAAGCCGACGCCGCCGGTTTCTTTATTGCGCGATTCGTCAAGACGATAAAAGGCCTTAAACACTTCTTCGCGCTTATCCGCCGGGATACCGGGACCGTCATCGTCAACCACAATTTCCATTTTGCGGTTGTTGCTCTCCAAGTCAACCGACACGGTTTTGCCGTACTTGAAAGCATTGCCGATGATATTGGTCATTGCCCGTTTCAAAGCCTGTTCCCGCCCCTGAATGGCACTGACCTGGTCATTGGTCTTATAACGGATCATTGCATTTTGGTTGCGGAATTTGTTCAACACGCTCAAAATCAACTCGTTCATATCAACGAAAGCCGCTTTTTCACCGCCCTCGCCGCTGACAAAAGAGAGATAGCCGTCAAGCATCTTTTCCATTTCGTCAATGTCGGCCAGCAAATCCTTCTGCTCCTGCGGATCCGGCAGCATTGTCGCCTGCAGTTTCATGCGCGTCAGCGGCGTGCGCAAATCATGCGATACCCCGGCCAGCATCTGCGTACGTTCGCTGATTTGACGCTGAATGCGCTCCTTCATTTTAATAAAGGCAATCGCCGCTTTCCGAACTTCGGAAGAACCGTACGGTTTGAAATCCTTGTTGTCAATGCCTTTACCGAAATCTTCGGCCACCTGAGCCAGTTCGGCAATCGAACGAACCTGTATGCGCAAAAACAGCACGGCAACCAAAAACAGCAACATTGACGTGCCAATCATCCAGGCGACAAAACCGAAAATCGAAGTCGAGAAAATATTTTTGGAAGAAGTCTCAAACTTAAACAAACGTTTCGGCGTGTCAACAAACACCGTCAAATTGCGGTCGCCGTCCTTGCCCATATAAATACTGGTCAGATAATCGGGAAACTTGCGGCGCAGATCGCTTTCCAGAAAACCGGTAACCAGTTCGTTGTTGCGGCTGACTTTATTGATAATCCGATGTTTGTCTTTGTTCAGATAAACACTGACGCTCATATCCAGCGTTTCATCGGTCACCTTTTTGATTTCCTGCAGCTTATCGGGAGATTTTTCAATCAGCTGCATCACAAAAGACATATCGGAAGTCAGGTTATTCGACAAACGTCTGCCGACCCGGCCCCAGCTGCCGTCAAAAAAGGCGACAATCGAAACCACCTGAACCACAATCAAAGGAATAAAAATCAATAACATCGTGCGGAAAAATAAAGTCTTCGGCAAAAGCTTATACTTTAAAAAGCGCAAAGTGTTATCGATTTTTTCGGGAAATTTCACTCGCATTTATTCACTCCTAAAATCAATAACTGCGCTCATCTTATAATCATTCGCCGGCAAATTCCAGCAAAATAATCATTCCTCCAAAAACGAAAAGTTACAAAGTACTACAAAAGATTGACAAGCGCACCCATTTCTCTTATTGTCATGTCAAGAGCTCAAAACTCTTCTACAAGAATTAATAAAGCCCGCTTATGTGGGAGTCCGTCCGAATATATTGAATAGGCGGGTAGTTGCTTGTAGACTATTTTGAGCTCCCACACTCAATTATTAAATTCAAAAAAATTTACAAGGACAAATCATGAAAAGAAAAGAGACTGACATTTTAAACCGCTTCTACAAAGACTGCGGTATGGAATTATTCAAACTCAGAACCGAACACAAGTTAAACCTGATTAAATTGAGCCATAAAACATTAATCCCCGCGGCCAAACTTGATTTGATTGAAAGAGGCGAATGCCGCGAGCCTTGGACATTGTGTAAACTTGTCGCTTTCTACGGCAAATTAATCCACATAAAACTAACCGAATGACATAGCACAACGAAAAAACTTGGATAGCGAGTCGAGTAATAAGATTTTGCCCGCCCGGCAAATCTGTATTAACCGACCGCTAAACAAGTCTTTTACCCTTGTTATTCGGGAAGCAGCATATACCCCTTTCCGCGCACGGTTTGCAGATAACGCGGATTTTTGGAATCTCTTTCAATTTTTTTACGCAGCCGGGTAATCTGCACGTCAATTGAGCGCGGACTTTGCCCGGCCCCCAAAATTTCCGCCAGTTTTTCGCGTGAAAAGACCTGCCCGGCTTTCTGCCCGAGAACTGACAGCAGCAGCTGTTCAACCGGGGTAATATGAATAATCTGATTTTGCTTGGTGGAAAGCTCTTTCTTCTCCATGTCATACAGACACAGTCCCAAATCCAGAACTTGGTTTTCAAGTGCGTTTTCTTTCGGTGCCCGTTTCAAAATATTTCTGATTCGCAAAACCAGCTCTTTCGGTTCAAACGGTTTGGCCAGATAATCATCCGCACCGGTCTCCAACCCGGCAATCCGGTCTGCCGTTTCGCCCATTGCCGTCAGCAAAATCACCGGAACCATACTTTCCTGCCGCAGCGTCCCCAAAAAATCAAGCCCGCTTTCGTTCGGCATCATAATATCGACAATCAGCAAATCAAATTTATATTCGCTCAGGCGCTCACGGGCTTCAGCCGCATCTTTGGCCACCGAAACATAAAAATCGTTCTCACGCAGAAAACGCTGCAGCAGGGAACGCAGACGGGTGTCATCGTCCACCACCAGAATATGAGCTTTATCCGTCTCCATTTCCCTGCTCCGCGGTATTATTTTCCGGATTTGGCAGCCGCTTTGGCGGTGCTTCTCTTGGCCGGCGTTTTTTTGGCAGCCGGTTTTCCGGCTTTTTTAACTTTCAGCGGCTTTTTCGCCAAAACTTTTTTGGCATGCATTTTTTTGATGCCGGTCTTGGCTTTTTCAACCACCGCCTTAATTTCTTCAACCGCTTCCTTAACATCGGCCAGCTTCGGATTTTTTGCCGCTTCCACCGACTTTACATAATCCAGACTTTTCTGAAAATACTGATAGCCGGTTACAAAGGTCAGCACAGCGGCAACCCACAGCAAAATAACGCCCAGATTATGGAACATATAACCGACCAGAATCATCGACAGCGCCGTCATCTGAAAACCGGTTTTCCATTTGGCCAAACGTGTTACCGGCATACCGACATGAACTTCCGCCAAAAACTCGCGCAGACCGGAAACCAGAATTTCGCGGCAAAGAATGATGATGACCGGAATAAAGTTCACCGGATGAACCATATTGTCCGCCAGAATAACAATCAAAGCCGAAGCCACCAGCAACTTGTCGGCAATCGGATCCAGCAGCCGCCCGAATGCGGAAGTCTCGTTGCGGGAACGCGCCAGATAACCGTCAAAATAATCGGTAATTGACGCAACGATAAACAGAACCGCAGCCAGCATGGACCAAACGGCAGTATGAATATAAATAGACAGGAAGATTACCGGAATCACTAAAATACGCGAAATGGTAAGTAAATTTGGCAGACTGTACACTTTCCAACCTCTTTGAATATGATTAAACTTTTGAATTATCCTAAGGCAGAATTTTCATTTATGGAAGTAATTATATATCTTTTCCGCCGTTTTTTTGCTGATACCGCCGACTTTTTCAATATCTTTGATACCGGCCTGAGAAATTTCCTCCACCGAACCGAAATAATTCAGCAAATCTCTTTTCCGCTTGGCGCCGATTCCTTCCACCTCGTCCAAACGCGATTTGGTAATCGACTTGGCCCGTTTCTTCCGATGCGTTCCGATAGCAAAACGGTGCGATTCGTCACGCAGATTCTGCAAATAAAACGCTATCGGCGACTGAAAAGGCAAGGCAAAACTTTCTTTGCCCAGCTGATGATAAAATTCTTTGCCGGCATTGCGCTCCGGCCCCTTGGAAATGGCGATAATCGAAATCCCCGTCAAATCAAAATCTTTTAAAGCTTCGTGCACCGCATGCAGTTGCCCCAGACCGCCGTCCAGCAAAATAACGTCAGGACGGTTCTCCGGTGCCATCCGGTTGAAACGACGGGTCAGAACCTCCTTCATCATCGCAAAGTCGTCATTGGTAATTTCCGAATTTTTGATGTTAAAAGTGCGATAGCTTTTCTTGTCAAACCCTTCCGGCGTCGCAACCACCATCGCCCCGATAGCGTAACTGCCCTGAATATGCGAGTTGTCATAAATTTCAATCCGCTGCGGCAGCCGCGGCAAATCAAACACCCGCTGCATTTCTTCCAGATTGCTTTTAACCGAGGCTTCCATTGCCATTTTCCGGTCAATCGAGGCATAGGCATTGTCTAAAACATTGCTCAGCAGCTTGGCCTTTGCCCCTTTCTGATAAGTATTGATATGCGTTCCCAGCGCCTCTTCCAAAAACTCGCCGTTTTCCAACGGCTGCGAAACAATAACCTCTTTCGGCGGAATATGCTCGCTGTAAAAACTGCCTAAAAAAGCTTCCAGAATTTCGCCGTCTTCCGCTCCCTGCGTCTGCTTGGGAAAATAAGGCACATTGCCGCAGTTCTGCCCCGAGCGGATAAAAAAGACCTGAATGCACACCACGTCATTCTTGCGCGCAATCGCCACAATATCGCATGAACTGATAGTGGCATATTCAACCATCGTCCCCGTCTGTACATTCGTCAAAGCGCGGATACGGTCACGAAAAACCAAAGCCTGTTCATAATCCTGCCGGTCACTGGCCTCCTGCATCTTTTCCGAAAGTTCGGCTTGAATTTTGGTATTTTTCCCGTCCAGAAAATCCACCGCTTCCCGCACCAGTTTATGGTAATCTTCCTTGGATATCCGTCCCACGCACGGTGCGGAACACCGTTTAATCTGATACATCAGACAGGGGCGCTCGCGGTTTTTAAACACGTTGTCGCGGCAGGAACGTAGCAAAAAAGCCTTCTGCACCGTGTCTAACACATTATTGACCGCCAGCACGCTGGCAAAAGGACCGAAATATTTGCTCTTGTCATTGCGCTTGCCGCGATATTTGCGCAGAGACGGAAATTCGGATTCGACGTCTATCACCAAATGCGGAAACGTCTTGTCGTCTTTCAGCAGGATATTATAACGAGGTTCCAGCCGTTTAATCAGCTCATTTTCCATCAACAGGGCCTTGGCCTCGTTTTCAACGATAATAAACTCCATCCGCCTGATTTCCGAAACCATCCTCTGCAAACGATAGGGCAGTTTGTCAATATGCGAATAGGCAACGATTCTTTTCTTGATGTTTTTCGCTTTGCCGACATACAGCACTTTTTCGTCGGCACCGATCATCCGGTACACACCGGGCTTTTCCGGCGCTACCTTAATGTGTTTCTTTAAGATTTCCAGTCCTTGTCTGATATCGGTAATCACGTTTCATCCTCTTTTGCTTTATTTGCATTATATAGCAATTTTTTTAATGAACCGTTAGTGATTCTGTGCTATAATAAACAAATATAAAGGATGAAATCCTGATTAAGGAGAAAAAACATGGCAGAATTAGGCGCCCTCAGTCAATATGCACTCTCCGTGCAGCAAATGCAGATGTCCGTCATCAAAACTCAGATGGAAATGCAGCAGCAGGTTGTCGAGCTTCTGATGGAAAGCAGTGAGCGCATGGTCTCTCTTTCCGCCACCCACGGCCATAACGTTGACGTTTCAATTTAACGCCTCTGACATTTTCCGCAAAAAAACGAACAAAACACAAGGGCTCCCAAACGGGAGCCCTGACTGATTAAATCCATAAATAAATACAAATATTAAGAAAATAAAAAATAACAAAATAAATTCCTCTCAACCACCATCGACTGCACCGTATCTTAACCGGCAAACAAGCAAATAACAGATACGAGATAATGTATAAATGCAGTAATGTTGAAAAGAAATAGCGTTCAATATCTGCCAGCATTTGTTCAATATCTTGTTGAGAAATAGATCTCAGCACATCACCCCACGAACTTGAGGTCAACCCCAATGCCAAAAGGTGCACCAAAACAATCCCACAAAAGAATAAAAATATCTGAACAAAACGATGAATAACTGCTTTGTTTAATTTTATCATTTCATTTCCCCAATACCTGATAAAACAAAAGCTGCAAAATATGCAGCTCTGAAGATACACTTATAGCTAAGTGGCTTTTTCAATATAACACCCCCAAAGTAAAGTAAAGCATAAAAGACATAAAATAAACAAACAAAAATCACTGTTTCAGCTGAGCTTCAAAATTATCAATCGAATGATAATCTTCACCGTCATCGCCGCCGAAACTGATTAAACTGATAAAAGACATCACCAGCAACGAACTGATAACCACTTTCAGAAAAGAGAAAACGGAATTAACCGACGTTGCCTGATAATCAATCGAAACGCCGCCTCGCAGATAAGCCGGCCGCCAGACAAAGTTATACAACACGCTGACAACCGCCGCCAGACCGTAAAAGCGATAATCAAAATAAATTGCGGTAATCTGTTCGCTGTTCAGACCGAAATAGAAAGCACTTCCGGTCACAATTCCCAACAGAACCATCGGATCCAGCAACAGGCCGGACGCCAGAAGAGCTTGCAGGCCTTTCAGCATTCAGGCTTCCTTTCCCCAAACCCGACGGCTCAGAATATTGGAATCATTTTTATAAGGATTAGGCCAAATACAACGGGCACGCGCTGTCTGCACCAACTCACCGTTACGAAATTGAGAAGTTGCCAGCAAAGCCAGGTTTCCTTTGCGGACATGCGAAGAACCGAAAGAATTGACGGCTTTGTTTTTATACCAGTCCAAATTTTCCTGAGCACTTTTTTGCATAGCAGCCTCCCGTTTTGAATACATCAATTGTTTCTACCTTATCCCAATAAAGTAAACAAAAGTTTAAAATGCTGATTATCCCTCTGTTATACCAGCTTTTTCGTTTCAAATCCGGCCGCTTTTTCCAACACGGACGAAACTTCGTCATTCACCTTTTCAGCCAGATTGCGGTCATCGCTCCAAACCCAGACCTGAATTTTCAGCTCGGTTCCCGATTTGCGTACCAAAACCTTGCCTTTACCGGCAACCGTCTGCTCCGCCTGGTGAATGGCCGCCTGAAATTCCGGCAGCTCAAATGCTGCCAGCATCGCCTCTTTCGTTGCAAATTTGCTGTCGGCACGAAGACGCAGCATCGGTTCAAACAGAGGAAACAGTTCGCTCATTTTTTTGCCGCTCTTGAGCAGCCCCTGCGCCAAAACCAGTGCCGCCGTCATGGCGTCGCCGGTTTTGCCGTAATCAGACAAAACCATATGTCCGGATTCCTCACCGCCGACATTGGCTCCGTGTTTTTTCATCTCCTCAATAACATAGCGCTCGCCCACAGCCGAACGGACACATTGAATGCCGCAGCCGTTCAAAAATCTGTCTAAGGCCGGGTTGGACACAATTGTCGCTACCACGGTATTACCGCGAAGTTTTCCTTCCTCTTTCAAACATTTTCCCAGAAAAGCAATAATCTGGTCACCGTCCAAACGGTTGCCCTGTTCATCACAAACGATAATCCGGTCACCGTCGCCGTCAACCGCTATACCCAGCTGAGCATGTGCATTTTTAACCGTCTCAATCATCTTTTCCGTATGCTGGGAACCACAGTTCAAGTTAATGTTTTTGCCGTTCGGTTCATTGCCGATAACAATAATCCCCGCTCCCAGAGACTTAAACACTTCCGGCAGAATTTTTGAAAAGACGCCGTTGGCACAGTCCAAAACAACCCGCAGCCCTTTAAGCGGCGTTTCGCCGTTTGCGGCCTTCAATGCCTTGTCAACATACCCGGCCGCAGCATCGGGAACCGCCTCTGAAACGCCGATTTCATCAGGATTAAGTTTAAAATCGTCGGCCGCAATCGCCGCTTCAATCCGGGTCGTTTCCGCATCGGAAAACTTATCCCCATCGGCATTAATCAGTTTAATTCCGTTGTCCTGATAAGGGTTATGGGAAGCGGTAATCATCACCGTCATGTCAACACCCAGCGACGGCGTCAGCATGGTCGCCGCCGGCGTCGGAACAACACCGAGTTTCAGTACCGTAACACCGGCGGCATTAAACCCGGCCGTCAATGCAGCCTCAAGCATTTCACCGGAAATCCGCGTATCCCTGGCAACGGCAGCCCGCCGTGTTTTGCGGCAAATCAACTGCCCGGCGGCCATACCGAGTTTCAGTGCAAATTCCGCCGTCATCGGATAAACATTAGCCACACCGCGCACACCATCCGTACCAAATAATTTATTTCCCATGTCAAACTCCTCAACCTGATAAAACATAAAAATCATCATAGTCGCCGAGTCGAAAAGTACAAGCCCTAATCGGCAGATATCAACTTCAACAGATGTGACCGAATGTTACAGATTGCTAATCCGATCTGTTTCTATTACTTTCACGATTAAGAGCTAAAAACTCTCACTCCCAATACATAGCAAAAATACAAAGGGAAAAAAATCATGCCAATCAACAACATTTGTAAGGACTTCTTCAGCCGATACAGCGATTTTTAAGCAACATGTACAGATAACTGCTCAAACGCAAAAATCACTGGCACGGCAGGCCTTTGCAAAAAAAAGCTCGTCTGGCGTGTGTAAATAGAGTGATTTCCGGGAAGCCAAAAAATTTTAGCGTACATCTGGCTACGTGAATTTTTTGGCTCTCCGTAAAATTGCTCTGGTTACCAGCCAGACAAGCTTTTTAGATTTCGGGAATGGAAGACTGCGTCCTCTTCCCCTCCTCCACCGGACACTCGGCAGACTTGTCAATCTTCTCCCCTGCAATGACCTGCTTTATTTCATCGCCGGTCAGGGTTTCATATTCAATGAGGGCTTCGGCCAGCAGGGTCCACTCCTTTTCTTTTTCTTTAAGGAGTTTTTTGGCGCCTTCATAACCTTCGGTAACCAGACGCTTAATCTCCGCATCAACCAGGCGGGCGGTTTCTTCGCTCATATTCTGGTTCTGGGTAACGGATTTGCCTAAAAAGACCTCGCCGGAATTTTCGGCATATAACACCGGACCGAGCGCATCGCTCATCCCCCATTCGGTAACCATTGAACGTGCCAGATTGGTTGCCATCTGAATATCGCCGGAAGCTCCGGAAGTAACGGCATCATAACCAAACTTCATTTCTTCGGCCACACGGCCGCCCATCGCCACAATCAGACGAGACATCATCTGCTGGCGGGTAATGGAGTAACGGTCTTTCTCCGGCAGCTGCTGAACCATACCCAAAGCCCGGCCGCGCGGAATAATCGTCGCTTTGTGAATAGGGTCGGAACCCTCGGTATATAAACTGCAAATGGCGTGACCGGCTTCATGGTAAGCGGTATTCATCTTTTCCCGGTCATCCATTGCCATCGACTTGCGCTCGGCACCCATCAAAACTTTGTCTTTTGCTTCGTCAAAATCTTTCAGCGTTACCTTGCGTTTGTTCTTACGGGCAGCCAGCAAAGCGGCTTCGTTAACCAAATTGGCCAAATCGGCCCCCGAGAAACCGGGCGTGCCGCGGGCCACCGTGGTCAGATTAACGTCCTTTGCCAGAGGAACTTTTTTGACGTGAACCTTCAAAATTTCTTCCCGTCCCTTAATATCCGGATTGGAAACCGTCACCTGACGGTCAAAACGCCCCGGACGCAGCAAAGCCGGATCCAAAACATCGGGACGGTTGGTCGCCGCAATCAAAATTACGCTCTGATTATCATCAAAGCCGTCCATCTCCACCAGCAACTGGTTCAGCGTCTGTTCGCGCTCGTCATTGCCGCCGCCCAAACCGGCACCGCGATGGCGGCCGACCGCGTCAATTTCATCGATAAACAGTAGACAGGGCGCATTTTTTTTGGCTTGGGCAAACATATCCCGCACCCGTGAAGCACCGACACCGACAAACATCTCAACAAAATCAGAACCGGAAATAGAAAAAAACGGAACGTTAGCCTCACCGGCCACCGCTTTGGCCAGCAGGGTTTTACCCGTACCCGGAGGGCCGACCATCAGCACGCCCTTCGGAATACGTCCGCCCAGCCGCTGAAATTTGCTGGGATCTTTTAAAAAGTCGATTATCTCTTCCAGTTCCTGTTTTGATTCGTCACAGCCGGCCACATCGGCAAAAGTCACTTTTTTATTATTCTCAATCAGCCGTGCCCGCGATTTGCCGAAACTCATCGCCTTATTGTTGCCGGAACTGGCCTGCCGCATAAAATAAACCCAGACGCCGATGAGCAAAATCATCGGAAACCAGGAAATCACAATTCCCCAGAAAGTGTTGGACGAAGTGTCTTCCGGCTGAGCCTCAACCTTCACGCCGTTTTTGCGCAGCGTTTCCACCATCGTCGGATCATAAGGCGCATAAGTGTAAAAATTCCGTCCGTCCGTCAGCTTGCCTTCAATATTGGCACCGGCAATCGTCACCTCGGAAATACGCTTGTTTTCCGCTTCATTCATAAACTCGGAAAAAGCCAAATCGGCATAATTGGCCTTTTTGGCGGTTTCGCTGAAATGATTCATCAGTGAGGAAAGCAGCAAAATAGCCACCAGCCAGACAATAATATTTCTTCCTGAACTCATTTGTGATTCCTTAAATTAGAAATGTAACTTAATTATATATAGGGTGAAGCAGGCTAAAACTCAATAGGCATTTTGTTTTTCACCAAAGCGACCCGTAGTTTGTAAGGTAATTCCTGCCGGGCATATTCCGGAAACATACGGATAAAGTCGGCCCAGACATTTCGGGGCATCCGTCTTTTCAGTTTCAGCTCTGGAATAATCCAGACTTTGCCTTTAGAAGTAAAAATCTCACAGTTTCCCAACGTTGCTCCGCGAAAAGCCTCTCCAACTGCAGGAGACAAGAGTCGCCTCATCAGGCGCTCCACATCTTCCGCCCGCGGCGTATAAGGTCTCTGCCCGATTTCCTTAATCAGCTGCCGCAGCACCTGATAGACAATTTCCTCGTGTTCCTCCCGCAGCCCGCGCAATCCCAGACTGACACCGGCGCCTTCCCAATAAAGAACATTGTTCTGAATGAATATTTCCGTCTGCCGGCAGATATAATCCCGGCTGCGCGACAACACCCGCATGGTTCCCGCAATCCGCCCGGTCGTAATTCCGGCCATTTCTTCCATCAACGGCAAAAGTTTGCGTACCCGACAGCGCAGAAAATCATCGCTCTGATTGCTGGGGTCATCCACCCATTGAACTTTCTGCATGTGAAGATATTGCTTTAATCTCTCAGCCGGAACCTCCAACAAAGGGCGAACAATCTTCAGCCCGTTCAATCTGCTCACCGCAGCCATGCCGCACAAACCGGTCAGGCCGCTACCGCGCTGCAAACGAATAAGAAAAGTCTCGGCCTGGTCCTGCTGATGATGCGCCATACACAAAGTCTCCACTCCGTGCTCATGGCACCAAGAGCATAAAAGCGCATACCTGGCGGTTCGCGCCGCTTCTTCCACCCCCGAACGGGGCTTGTCGCCTTGCCAGGTCAAAATATGATGTTCTATTCCCCGCGCAGCGGCCACACCGGCAACATATTCCGCTTCCGCCCGGGATTCCTTCCGCAGACCGTGATCCACCGTTAAAGCCGCAACTCGGCGTCCCAAAGGCCGCAACAGCTCATCCATCAACAACAGTAAAGCCAGAGAATCTGCTCCGCCGGATACTCCGACCGCAACCACATCTCCGGTTATTTCTGATAAATTGATAATATCTTTTAAATTTGTCATTATAATTAAAACTAAAAAAGTTTGGATAGCGTGTGCAACCAGAGTAATTTCTAACGGTGAAAAAAATTTTAGTGTACACAGAAGTACATGAATTTTTCGAAACCGTGTAAAATTGCTCTAGTTGCCAGCTAAACTGACTTTTATTTGCATTTGAGTTTGTCAGCCTCAGCCTTGGCCTTCGCCAATAAAGATTTGTCAGCCTTGGGAAACTCCTCGGCAACATTGGTTAAAGCCGTGCAGGCTTCGGTTTTCTTATTCAGCTGGTTCATGGACATGCCGAGCTTATAAAGGCTTTCCGCCCCTTTGGCTCCGTCTTTGTACTTTTCATAGCCTTTACCGAAAGCAACTGCCGCTTTGGCATAATTTTTCTGGCTGTAATAAACCTCGCCCAACCAATATTGGGCATTTGCCGCCAATTTATCTGTGGAGAAACGGTCAAGAATCAAATTAAAATTCTGCTCGGCTTTGGCGGTATTTCCGGCATTAAAAGCCTCCAGACCTTCCTGATAAATTTTATTGACGTCCTGTCCTTCAACCGGCGCCAGATCGCCGCCTTTAATTGAATCACCGACCAAAGATTTCGGCGCATTTTCAGCTTTCGGAGCATCAAACTTGGCCGTTTTGGCTTTTGTACCCGCTCCGCCGTTGATAGGCTTTCCTTCAATCATCTTTATCCGAACGTCAACATCCTTGTTAACCATGTCCAGACGGTCATTCAGCGTTTTAATTTTATATTCCAGTTCTTCGATTTTGCCGTTCATATTGCGCATCTGCTCCTCAAAATCGCTCATACGAACCAGAATATCCGACGATTTTCCGGCCGGAACATTGCTCTGTTCGCGATACATCTGGCGCTGCAACACCTCCAGATCTTCGCGCAGGTTGTCAACATCTGTCTGGTAAGCATAACCGCCGGCCGCCTGCACTTGCGGCGCCGCAAGCCATAAACTTAAAATCAATCCGGAGAATTTTAATTTATTCATCGAGAACACCCTTACAAAAATTAAAACATCATTGTTTTGTAATGTAATACCAAAACAAGATAAGCTCAAGCCTTAAACATCATGTATCCCAAAGCCCTAAAAAAAAGCGCACCCCTTTCGGAATGCGCCTTAAAACCTGTACTTCTAAAGGAGGTATTAGTTACCAGCTTTAACAACGGTTACAGCACGACGGTTTTGAGCCCAGGCAGCTTCATTGTTGCCCAGAACGGCCGGACGTTCTTTACCATAAGAAATGGTAGAGATTCTGTCAGCAGCGATACCCTGAGAAATCAGGTACTGTTTAACAGCGTTAGCGCGGCGTTCACCCAAAGCTAAGTTGTACTCTCTGGTACCTCTTTCATCGCAGTAGCCTTGAACGATTACGTTAACTTCGTTGTGTTTTTTCAGCCATTTAACCTGGGTCTGCAGAATTTCGGCAGAGTTGTCGGTAATCGCAGAGCTGTCGAAAGCAAAGAATACTCTGTCTTCGGCATTAGCCATGAAGTCACGAGCCAGTTTTGAATCGCATTCAGCGCCGCCGAACATGCCGCCCAAAGAGGAACAGCCGGATAAAACAACGATTGCAGCGAATAAACTTAAAAGTTTTTTCATTTTATTATTCTCCATATGGGTTACTTATTTAATTGCTAAACAACTAATACAGTTCTAACTTAACAACAAAAATTTAATTTTCAATAACAAAAAGACTTTGAAGTTAAAAAAATTATCAAAACCCGGAGATTTCCGACAATCAAAAGAATCTAAAAAAACAAAAGAGCCACTGTTATGGCTCTTTTGCATAAGGATGAAAATCTCAATCAACCAATTCAAAGTTTTCCTCTTTGAAATCGACCACACAGGGAATACCGCAGTTATAATCGACCACCAAAACTTTTTTGGACAGTCCCTGCGTATTTTCCACCAGGCCGACCAGCTGAGACCAGACTTCATAATCACGCCCGGCAAGAAAATATCCGCGGGACTTGTCACAGTGATAAACACATTTCTTTACGTCGCTGATTTCTTCCAGCCGGTGTTCCCGCCGCAAACGCACCATAAATTGCTTAACGGCTTCAGGATGACGCCATTCCGAATTCATCAGAACCAGCTCAAAGCGGTCGTCTTCTTTCATCTGATAAACATTCGCTTCACACAGGACAAGGTCGTCCGGCGCCGTTTTCACGTCGCTTTCCGGTTTCACCAGCAAAGCACCGTAACCGCGCTTTTCACTGCTGAACAAACCGTTTGACGAATGAGGACGATAGCCCTGTATAAAAATTCCCGGCACCAAATCAGCTTTTTGCTTAAGTCTTCCCGCAAGAATACCGGCAACGAAATAAAAACCGACCGGAATAATTTTGCTTTGGCGGATTTTGGGCCACATGCTGCAACTTTCAAAAACCGCGAGATCCGAACTTCCCTGAGAACATCTTGCTCCCGTCAGGAATTTTTCTGTCTGTGTCATAAATACTGTTTTTTTAGAGGTTAATAATTCAAGTTAATTATACAAATTTAATCGATTTATAACCGCATAAACCAACAATGTCAATGTTTTCCGCACCATTGTTTGACAAATTTAAACAAATAAAACCGGCAAGCGTCATCGCTGCCGGTCTTTTCGTGCCTTTTCATCAAATCAGAATATGATACATTGCATAAAGTTTCTTGGCTTCCGCACAAAGGCGGTCTGCCTGAAGCTGCACATTCGCCAGCTCCTGATGAACTTTGGTAATCGCCAACGGCTGCGATTTTTCAAACGCCGGCAGCCAGTCGATAAACAGTCGGTAATTAGCGCCGCAAGCCGGAGAAGCCAAGGCATATTTCACTTTTGCCGCCATTAAGTCGGCAAAAGGAAATTTCAAACAGAGCAGGCCGCTTTCCAACTGTTTGCTCATGTTCGGCGAATACAATGCCGCTTCAATCTGGGTGTTCCAGCCGCTGTCTTCCCGTTCGGTCAATTCCTTTGCCAAAACCAGAAAATCACGGGCCAGCTCCTTAATTCTGAACAATTCCTGATTATGTTCCAGCAGCACAAACAGTTTTTCCAGCTCATAATCGTTGTAATTGCGGGCATCTTCCAGAAAATCCCCGACGAAGGCATTTAACAAATCCTGCTTCAGAAAATGAACAATTTCCGCCCACGAAGCCGGACTGTTTTCCGTTACGATATTCTGACGCTTTTTAAAAGTCAGAAACATATCGTCATTTTTCATTTTGCGATTAACGCTTAAAACCTTTAGTGCCGCATATTGGCTTTCAAATTGTCTGATATTCATAAAAATAAAATTTAGGATTTTAACAAATCAAGCAAATGTTCACGCTCCGGCGTCTTGTCATAACTGTTCCGAGATGTCTGCACCACAGCGGACAAATGTTCTTTCACCGTCCTGATCTCAGCCTTTTCGTCTGCCAGTGCGACAAGCCATGAAACAAAAAAACACGCGTCTTTTTCTCCCGCTTCCCGATATACATAGCGAAAAACGCTCTCGCAATCCAAAATACCGGCAACGGCGGCTGCCTTGCCGCGAATATTCATGTCCCCGTGCAAAGAAACTTTGCCGAACAGACGCAGCAATTCTTTTTCACACCCGCTGCACAGAAAGGGATACTCCCCGAACAACTCCAGCAGCGCACTTAAACAAGGCAGCGAGACATCATACTTTCCCGGAATATAAGCGGACAATTTCCGCAAACCGCAGTTTAAACGGCTTTTGTTCTTTTGCAAAGCTTTCTTCTTGACGGCATCCGTCTGCAGAGCGGCATCCTGTTTCAAACTGTTTACCGCCGCCAGATAACCGCCGTATTGCTTTTTCCAATCTCTGATATCCATAAAATTAATAATTTAAAGGTTTATAATAGTAAAAATATTCCCCCTTTTAACACCCGTGACAGATTTTGTCAATTTTCAAAAACAACCCGATTTAAACTGAAAAAGGAGAAAATCGCATAACGATTTTCCCCTTTTCAGCTCAAAACGAGTTAACGGTGCTTAGCAGGCTTTGCAGCAGCAGGCACTGTTATGGCTGGCGTTTTCAACAGCCTTTTTCTGTCCCTTCTGTTTAACCGCAGCCTGAGCAGCAGCCAAACGGGCAACCGGAACACGATAAGGCGAGCAGGAAACATAGTCCAAACCGACGGCATTGAAGAACTCAATGGACTTCGGATCACCGCCGTGTTCACCGCAGACACCCAGATGCAGATCCGGATTGGTTGCGCGGCCTTCAACGGCAGCACGGCGAACCAGTTTGCCAACGCCGTCAACATCGATGGAAGCAAACGGATCAGCAACATAAACGCCTTTGGCTCTGTATTCGTCAAGAATAGCACCGGTATCGTCACGGCTCATACCCAAAGTGGTCTGGGTCAGGTCGTTGGTACCGAAACCGAAGAACGCGGCAGACTGGGCAATTTCTTCAGCCATCAGTGCAGCTCTCGGCAATTCAATCATCGTGCCGACCAGGTAGTCAATCTTCTTGCCTTTTTCAGCGAAGACTTTTTCAGCGGTCGCATCGATAACGGCTTTAACGATATCCAGTTCTTTCTTGGAACCGATTAACGGAACTTCGATTTCCGGAGTAACTTTAATGCCGGCATCTTGGCATTCCAGAGCAGCCTCCAGAATAGCGCGGGTCTGCATTTCGGCAATTTCCGGATAGGTAACGGCCAGACGGCAGCCGCGGTGACCCAGCATCGGGTTAGCTTCATGCAAAGCATTGGCGCGGTTTTTAACCTGTTCCAGAGTCATACCCATCTTGTCAGCCAGTTCTTTCATTTCGGCATCGGTATGCGGCAGGAACTCATGGAGCGGCGGGTCCAGCAAACGAACGGTTACCGGCAGTCCGTCCATAATTTTGAACAGATCTTTGAAGTCCTGTTTCTGGTAAGGCAACAGCTTAGCCAAAGCGGCACGGCGGCCTTCTTCGTTCTCGGACAAAATCATCGCGCGCATATCCGGAATACGGTCTGCGTCAAAGAACATATGTTCGGTACGAGCCAAACCGATACCTTCGGCACCGAAGTCGCGGGCAGTCTGCGCATCTTTCGGCGTTTCGGCATTGGCACGAACGCTCATGGTGCGGATTTCATCAACCCAGCTCATCAGCTTACCGAAGTTGCCGGAGTTGGTATCAGCCTTAACCGTCGGAATTTTGCCTTCGATAATCTGGCCTTTGGCACCGTCCAGAGAAACCCAGTCACCTTCTTTGACAACAACGCCGGACTTGGTAGCCATGGTCTTCTTGGCATAATCAATGGTAATATCCGTTGAACCGGAAACGCAGGGAGTACCCATACCGCGGGCAACAACGGCAGCGTGAGAAGTCATACCGCCGCGGGCCGTAATAACACCCTGGGAAGCATGCATACCGCCGATGTCTTCCGGAGAAGTTTCGTTACGGATAAGAATAACTTTTTCGCCTTTGGCAGCCCAGGCTTCGGCATCTTCAGCATTAAAGACGGCACGGCCGACGGCAGCTCCCGGAGAAGCCGGCAAACCGGTGGCAATAACTTTTTTCTCGGCTTTCGGATCAAGCATCGGGTGCAGCAGCTGGTCTAACTGGTCGGCACCGACGCGCATGATAGCCTCTTCTTTATTCAGCAGGCCTTCTTCAACCATTTCAACGGCCATGCGAACGGCTGCGGCAGCGGTACGTTTACCGTTGCGGCATTGCAACATCCACAGTTTGCCGTGTTCAATCGTGAATTCCATATCCTGCATATCTTTGTAGTGATCTTCCAGCTTATTGCGGACATCAACCAATTCCTGATACAGGTGCGGCCATTTTTCTTCCAGAGAAGTGCCGTCGCCTTTGGAAGCCATCGGCTGCGGCGTACGAATACCGGCCACAACGTCTTCACCCTGAGCGTTAACCAGATATTCGCCGTAATAAACGTTTTCACCGGTAGCCGGGTCGCGGGAGAAGCAAACGCCGGTAGCGCAGTCATCGCCGGCATTGCCGAAGACCATGGTCTGAACGTTAACGGCAGTACCCCAGTCGCCCGGAATATTGTTCAGTTTACGATAGGTAATTGCGCGGGCAGCCATCCAGGAACCGAATACGGCACCGATACCGGCCCACAGCTGATCCCAAGGATCCTGCGGAACAACTTTGCCCAGTTTCTGGCCGATTTCTTTATATTCTTTAACCAGTTCTTTCAAATCTTCGGCCGTCAAATCGGTATCAGACTTGTAACCTTTAGATTTTTTCATATTTTCCAGAGCTTCTTCATAGAGGTCCAGATCAGCGCCCAGAACAACGTCGGAGAACATCTGCAGGAAACGACGGTAAGAGTCGTAAGCGAAACGTTCGCTGCCGGAAGCTTTGGCCAAAGCCTTAACGGTTTCGTCATTCAAACCGAGGTTCAAAACGGTATCCATCATACCCGGCATGGAAACGCGGGCACCCGAACGAACCGAGAACAGCAATGGGTTGTTGGCATCGGCAAATTTTTTGCCCATGACTTTTTCAACTTCGGCCACAGCGGCTTTTACCTGATCTTTCAGGTCAGCCGGATAGGTGTGGTCGTTGTTGTAATAATATGTACAAACTTCAGTTGTAACCGTAAATCCCGGAGGAACGGGCAAACCGACGACATTCATTTCTGCCAGGTTAGCACCTTTACCGCCGAGGAGATTTCTCATGCTGGCATCGCCTTCCGCTTTGCCGTTACCAAATGTATATACCCATTTACTCATGGTTTGTTTAAGCTCCTATAGCTGTTAAAGTTAAAAACACGGATTCGCCGGAAAGATATTCTGTCAACCTGACCAAAGCTTTTTAAGGAGCGCCTGACTTTTCCACGATTCGGAAAAGACAGACACCGCAAAATCAGCGGACAGCAAGGGACAGAAGCCGTTACGGCTCACCCACTGAAACTGCCGCGAATTTATAACAGATTGCGTGATTCTTCAAGCAAAAAATGCTAACCCCCCGATTCTACCCACAAATTTAAAATTCCGTCATTGCCTGTCTTCTCTCAAATCATCACGACAGATATTTTTTCATTGCTGTCCCTGCAAGTGTCTTTTTTGCTGCTGTCATGCCACGGCTTTTTTTTGTTGTCATGCTCCGGCTTGACCGGGGCATCTCCCGGCGCCTTTCTCTCTGTCATCTATTGCCTCACCCGCCGGGTGCGGCTTGACCGGGCAGCTTCAATCCGGATTACCCGATCAAGTCGGGTAATGACAGTAAGGAAAGCAAATCGGGTAATAACTGTAAATGGAAACCGCCATTGCAAAAAGCCGAACGGCAAAATAAAACGCTCAGTCCTGCCGGCCGAACCCCGGCTTCATATACTTGAACGGATACATCATACTGTCGGCCGCCGCACGCCGGCGCGCCTCAACTCCGGCATACAGAACCGTCCGCAGGGAATCTTTGTGCTTTTCAAAAGCAGCCCGCAGTTCGCCTTCCCGTGCCATCATCAAATAAGCCGCCGCCCGGTTGGTTTCCTCCCGCAGCAAACGTGCCTGCCGCAGCGATTCCGCCATCCGCAGCCGCCGGAAGTCCTTTTCAAATTCCTTTGTCGGATAAGCCGACCGACGCTGCATTTTCTTTAAAACTCCCATTTTGGTTTTAATCAGGCTGCTTTTAAACAAAACCTCGCGCCGCAGTTCATCATCGCTTTTGCGCCATAAATCTCCGTTTTCCCCGTAACGGCTGCATTTGTAAATTTCCAAACAAAGCCAACCGTAATATTCCCGGTTGGTTTTTAAAAAAGCCTCGCTGTAAACCGTATCCTGTCCGGCCGCCAACTCATTCTTGCGGCACTCAATTTGCCGAAAGCCGGGAAGTTTCGCCTTATTTTGCCTTTGCGCCAGCCAGCGTTCCCCTGCTGCCCGCACCGTATCCGCCGTCAGGCTGTCCAAACGATAAGCTGCAAATTTTGCCGAGTCGGGATTTTTAAACGGCAAAGCGTCAATCGCCGCCAAATCGGCTGTTTTTACGCCCTCCGGCGTATATTCATCCATTCGGAAAGGCTTTTGAGTCAAATTTTGGGGATTTTCCTTAATCTGCCGCCGGGTCAGCTGCTGCCATTTGGCCTCGTTGAACCGATAGCCCGCACCAAAGGCCGCAACCAGCCCCAAACCGATGACCGCCCGTTTCAAACAAGGGCTTCTGAGTTTACGTAATTTCTGCATTTTTCCGTTCCGCCGTAACAAATTTTATCACTTGCCGCCACTATAATTCCGTTTCATCACGGATTCAACTTATTTTGTCATCTTTTTGACAAATTTTTATTTTTTCCTCGGCCTCCCGGCGCAAAAACCTGATTCAGCCGCCACTTTCAGAGATTCCAAGGCCTTGAACAACGTTCACGCTGCTCACCCGAGCAGACTCCTTTATCCTGCTTATTTTCAAGCGCTTATGGCTTATTTTCAAAGTTTTTTGCACGAATTTTATTGTTTGTTAAGCAATTTTGTGATATAGTGATAATTGACAAAATAAGCATTATATTCTATTACATTGAAAATTATTCTCCGAGAATGAAAAAACAAACATAATTGAAAGCTGTAAAAGGGTTTTTAATTCAATGTTTTGCTGATTCTTAAAAATTCTCAATGTACTGGAAAAAAATATCTTGGTTCTCAGTTACGACTGCCCAGAGCCGAATTTTTCACCCGCTTACAGCAAATTTGCGGAAATTAACAAAGTAAAAAAAATAAAAAAAAATATCCAAGTATGAAAAATTTAAAAAACTTTGCAGCTGCAGCCATCATGATGGTTCTCTGCGCCGCCCTGAGTGTATCTTTTGTTTCTTGTTCAGGTTCTGATATGGATTTGAATGAGCGTGAGACACCCATCAAACCCGAAGTAAGCACAAAAGTGGACGATACTTATATCAACCACGACTGGGCTGAAAAGGAAAACAGTTTTGTGGACGAAGCAACTTCGGTTACTAAGTACACAGACCTAGGCCAGCAGAAATCTTTCGAGATTAAGCTGCCTGCTACAATCAACTGGACAGTTGAAGAAGTACTCCGTGCATCTAAGACTTTCAACGCCGCAGAGGTAACTCTTGGCGAAGAAGTTGAAGACATTGTTGATGAGAAGTCGCTCCGCGATACTCTCGTTTTCAGCCACGACAGAGTTATCACTGAAAAGTTTGCCGAGACTTCAATTGAGATGAACACACGCTGGTTAAACGGCCATGTATTCATCGCAGGCGAAAAATCTCAGCTTGCTTACGTCAGCATTGACTCTGTAAAAGCAATGCCGGAGCAAACAATTGTGAAGTTCATCGAAATGACCGACGAAGCCAATAAGATTGAACGCGATTCTTTCTATATGCCCCACAAGGCATACTACACGGAATATTCAATCCGTGGAAAGAAAAACATCGTGAAAGACTTCACAGTTGCCGGAACTTTCTTGTTCAAACAGGAAAGTGAGGAGCCGGAAGAACCGGGAAAAGAAACAATCGAAGACGCTGAATATGTAAATCGTTGGTTTGACATGGACGAGAAGAAGTCTTACATGACTTTGAATTGCACATGGAATAACGGTGAAAAAGAACAGTTAACTTTCTGGGTTTCTATGCCTTTTGGTTGGGAATTCCCGAAAGAATGGTCTAAGAACGTCTCTACCGAAGGTCCGTCAAAGTTTGTCAGCCTTGTTCAGGATGCAAATCCGAGCATGACTGAATTTACTGAAGTTAAGAATACGAACGAAACAAACGGTATGGAACACGGTATCGTGTACCGCCGCAAAATTTCGTCAAAAACTAACTTCAAATTCACAGATTTCGACGAAATCTTAAGTTCTTTCCATCACGAATCTTATATCAAGATTAATGGCAAGGACTTCCAGTTCTTGAGCCCGAGCGAGTCTATCGCACAAGGCGTTCACGCTCAGAATACGACTGCAAACGGCAACATCTCAACTGAGAAGAATACCGTTAAGGCTGAAATCACTTTCAACCAGCAGCTCTTCCACGCTTCTGGCATCGTGAATATTCTGCGTGAGAACAAACAAGAACCGGTTGACCCGACCCCGGATCCCGATCCAGATCCTACTCCTGACCCGGAACCTGAAAACCCGACACCCGACAATGAAACTATTCCCAGCGAATGGGGAGAAATCACCGGCGTTGTTGGTGTAACTCGTATTGTGGAAACTATCGGTAACAACGACTACTGGCACACTTGTCTGACTCTTCGGACAACTAAAGGCCAAATCCGCGTTATCGACAAGAACTGGAAAACCGTTACCAACGCGTTCATGAGCTTTGACCAGATCTACGATGACAATCGTATGACCTCCGGAGCTTATCGCAACGGTACAGTTTACCCCGCAATGGTTACAATCGACGGCAATGGTTGGGTGTACACCGCTGAAACTAAGACAGGGATCAACTTTGCAGTCAATATGACTGACCAGCGTGCTGTTACCGGTGGAATCAAAAACTTCACCAAAGACAACACCGCAAAGCCGACCCCTATCGTTCAGCACAATGCTGAATTTAAAACAGTGAACGGTAAAAAGATTCTGACCGTGACCTGTTATAACGTTGACGACAAAGTAACTGATATTTTCACAATCAATTGCATTCCGTCAGCAAATTAAGAATCAAAAAAAAACAAACAAATTAAATAACCCGTCCCGGCCCCCTAAAAAGCCGGGACACAATACTTACAATTATGACAACTTCTAAATTCAATACAGTAGTTATTGCTGCCATTGCAGCTGTTTTCTCATTTGTTTTCGGCGTTAACAATGCTAGCGCCCAGTCATTAACCCAGAGCGAACTCGATAGCTTGAATGTTCTTAATTTAAGAACAATACAAGCATCTATCTCAGATAAAACCCATAAAGACTTCAAATGGGTATCTGAGGGCCAGAAAACTTCAAATAAAATTGAAGTAACTAACCGTACCGGTATCTTAATTGGTGCTGAAGGCGGTTATAACTTCAATCACGGCTATGAAGCCGGTTTGAAGATCGGATATCAGGGAGCTTTTGGATTAAGACAATTCGCTCCCGAAGCCGCTGCTTATGCAGGTCAGGTAAAAGTTGACGGACAAAGCTACACAACATATGGCGTGGAAGCTCGTGCTAACTTTGAATTCGGTAGCGATGCTATCAAATTCTTTGCAGGCCCAACCGTTGGTTATAAGTATTTTACAGTCGATACGGGCGTTATGTTCGACGACGAGCAAAGAAACCATAACCAACATTCCAACGCCTTTACAGTAGGCGTAAATGGAGGTCTGAAAATAAAAATCGGACACACCACAAAGAGACCGACTGTTTCTTTGTATGGAAAAGACGGACAAAAACATGCTAAAAAAGCATACACCGTTAAAAATCCGATTTACCTGACTATTTCCGGTTCTTACCGCGCTTATAACGTGGATAAACCGGGAAATGTTACGGTGAAAGTTCAGGAAACAGGCATCAAAGCTTCCCTGACTTTCCTGTTCTAAAAGTCAGAAATTTTTAACTTATTATTCTATCTCGAGATATACAGCGGCGGGGGCTTAGGCTCCCGTCGTTCCTTTTTAAATCTTCCCCGTCGTTTTCCCCTTTGTTGCCATTCTTCCCCCTCCCTGTCTTTATCTGCCCTTTCTTTCCTACTATTATTCACCCGTCCTGCTCTATTCCCGTCATTATCCGGCTTGACCGGGGCTCCTTCAAAACATAAATAAAAACTGTCATTATCCGGCTTGACCGGATAATCTATGCCACAGAGTACCATCTTATCTGCCGTCTATTGCCTTCCCCGCCGGGCATTGACTCACCAGCCGGGTATGCCTCACTCGCCGGGTGTGGCGATACCGGATAATCCACTCCTCCCGCCGCAGCCTCTCCCGTTCCCCCTGAGACATTTGTCTTGATTTTGTCAAACATTAACAGAATAAATTCCGCAAAATCTGATTGTTACAATTTCGTTAAAATTATAAATATCGCCTTTTTCGCACAAGTTTTTATTGTAATTTGCCCAAATCTGTAATATACTAAAAATCGACAAAATATACATTATGTCATCGTACAATGTTGTATATAATTAGGAAGGTAAAATAAAAGGGTGAAAACTTATATTTTATTTACTGGTCCGACTCACGATAGTTTCTGAACCGCAAATTCGGAAACCCTGCACTCTTGGCCCGCAAAGCCGAGTGTCTTTTCATTTTAAAAACAAATAATAATAACAAATAAAATCCTTTTAAAAATGAAAAAGTTAATCAATCTCGCAGTTGCAGCCATCATGATGACTCTCTGCACCGTGATTCTCGGAGCTTGCTCCGGCAGTGAAATCGAAGGCGACCAACCCGTTAGACCGGTCGACCCGACAGTAGATGAAGTGTTGCGCAACAACTGCACCGAAAATGTAGTTAACACCTACACTTCAGACAACGCCGAAATCAAAACCCGTTCGGTTGTTGTCCCGCAGGGCAATTATGAGGCTCTGATTTCAGCCAAATCCGTTCACCAGTTCATCGTTGACATCCTGTATAAGGAAGATGTTCCGGTGAAACAGGATTCCGTTGCTTACACCGTGACCAACACGGTTAAAGGCTACGGACTGAAAAAGACCCGTTTTGCCCGCTCGGTCAAAGTTTTTGAAACCTGGAAAGAAGAATCAAAAACTTTGGAAGACGGCCGCGTTGTCCGCGCTTACACCTTTAACGGTGAACAAGGCGGCGAAGTCTTCAAGCTCTCAACCATTGATGAACAGACTTGCTCAGACGAGTCTGTCACCATTCAGGGAGCAACGTTTGAAGACCTCTGCAAAAACCACTGGACCGACCGCAAATTGGTCAAAGTGGAACCTGTTTATTTGGAGCAGGATTCCGCAGACTACAAGTGGTATCGTATAGATTTTATCTTTAACGATGCTCTTGCTTACGGAACCGATTCCAAAGGCACCGACAACCGCAAGGTCGAATTCACCATGCACGGCGAAAAAGTCTGGATTGCCAAGGAAGGCACTAACCCGCCGATTCCTGACGATCCCGAAGAAGTGATTGCCTACACCGCCAAAGAGAAAGGTTTTGAATTCGTCAAGGATTCAATCTCAGCCGAAACCGGCCAAAAGATTACCGTATCCAAGGCTTGGATTCAGTTTGAAAAACTCCTCTCCACCGGCGAAACCAAACTTTCTTACCGCCCTGAAGTATTGCTTTATTGCCGCGTTGACACCCCGGCAATTCAGACTCCGGTTAACGTTTCTGATTTTGAAATCAAAAACCTGGAAGCTGAAAAATACAGCAAAATCGCATACGGAGATAAGGAAGAAAGAGGTAAAAACGTCTTCGTTCAGAAGTACGGCCAAAAAATGACCACAAAAACCAACAAAGCGCAATTCATTTTCGATGGCAAATCCGAAGAAGCAACCTGCGTTGACTCGCTCGGCATTGAACACCAATTTGAATTCCGCACATGGGACTTTGTGGACCTTGGCACCAAACTGACAGACATGGAACCGCAGGACGGCAAAGAACGCAAATTGCTGACGTCAACCATTTCAGCCACCTTTAACAAACGCAGCGCCGAATACAAAGGCGAAGCCGAGTTGATTAAGCTGAAAGACGGCCAAAAGAAAGCCGGCATTGACATCATCAACGAACGTCCGAAAATTGACGGCGACAAAGTGGTTATTGAGTTTGATAAGGAAAACAGATATAACGATGGTTCGAAAGACACCATCTTCAACCTGACCTTTGACCCGAACTACCGCGTGACCGTTGAAGACCCGATTGCCGTTAAAAACCGCGACTACGCCCGCAAGAGCAACGAAGCGGTGAAAAAACTGGTGAAGAAAGAAAAAACCGAAGTCGGAACTTTCACCTGGCAGGCTTGCCAATATTCAAACACCTTTGAATATGTCGGCTTCAACAATGCTTTACAGGCCTATGTACCTGAAAGCGTGCTGTACACCGACGAAGACGGCTTGTCAGACGAAGTGAAGATTCCGGCATGGACTCTGAACTGGGTTAAATTTGCAAAGAGCAGCAAAAACGAGGGCGACACGGAAAACCAGATGTATAGTGACACGATTCATTATCAGTTCAAGCTGGCTGAAACCGTTACCCCGATTAAGCCGAAGCAGCTGCTTCGCGCAACTCTGAGCGGAAGCGACCCGACTGACCCCAGTGCCATCCGTTATGAATATACGGATAAAGGTATCAGATATATCGACTATAAAACCAATTACACCTACATGAAAAAAACGGCCGTTTATTCCGATGGAAGCAAAGGAAAACCCGTTGAAATAGGTGTTAATATCTATAACATAGTCGAAGTGCCGACACTGGCTCCGCAAATCGTAACTGATTTCAACGTCACGGATCAAACACCCTCCGCCGGACAAAAAGTTCCCTCCGGAGAAAATCGTCAGGACGGAAACTTCAGCATTACGGGTTACCAAACTCCCTACGTTACCCGCACCAACAAAACAGACTTTAATTTCTTGGCAAAAGAAGAAATCGCTGTTTACGTTGATGAATTCGGCCATGAAGAAACCATGCTTCACAGCGACTACAGCTTTGAAAGCAAACCTTCTGAAACGACCAAATTGCCCGATCAGGACGGATACGAACGCAGGAAAACGACTTCCAGCATAATTGCGAAATATAATGCTCAGGTAAAATTATATTCTGCCCAAGTAGAATTACGCAAAAAAGCTGAAGAGGAACCCAAAACACTGAAGAGTGTTGAGTACGGAAACCACGGAATTGACTTTAAATCAGGCAACACTTGGAATGCATGGCAGGAATACACCAAAATCTATTCCGACAACAGCCGTGAAAATGCCAAGAAATCAGTTGACTTGAACTATATTGTCAATCCGCAGGCATCCAAGGACCAAATCGCCAGCGAAGCAAATGCGCCCTACACAGGTTTAACCTCTGGCAGCAGTAATTCAACCACCCGCAGCGGCGGCCAGAACATTACTGTCACGACAACAAACACGGTTTACACCGAAAACTACACCATTTTCAACGATACTTATACCGCCGTTTCTGAAAAGGCCGTATACAGCGAAGTTGAAGACGGCGTCGAAATCAAGTTTAACTTCGACTTTGTAGAAATCGGAAACGTGGCACACAGCAGCGACAACTTGAGCAATGCAAACCAGACTAAGGTTGTGGACGGTATCACTTACGATATCCATGCACATACCGGCGTTTTGGGTTACAGTGTTGCTTCCAAGAATTTCACTGCCACCTGCTACACCAACGTGTTAGTTGCCCAGCCGGTTAATCCGAACGTTCCCGAATCTTGGGGACGCGTGAAAGGCGTAGCCGGACACACTCTGGTCTTCGATCCTGACTTTGGCACTGACGGACGTTTCCGTGACTGCTGGGTCATCAATTTCGAAAACGGCAAATGGGTTGTGCTTGACAACGATTGGAATGACACTTCTTCTTTCTTCGGATGGGACAAGTGCTACAACGACAATCGTTTGCGCAGCGCTGTCAAGTTTGATGACGGAACTTACTTCCCCTCAACCTGCACCATTGACGGTACCGGTTGGAGCTACGTCGGAGAAAAAATCGGCGGCGGTTCTAAAGTTGTTGACATGTCTCAGCAAAGAGCTTTGTTAGCAGGTATTAAGAACTTTACCGGCGATTCAACCGCAGAGGTTACTCCCGAACGCGGCGGCTGGGGACAGGCTTCCGGCAACACGCTGAAAGTGTACACTAAGGATGGCCTTTTGGTTAAGACCATTATTACGAAATAAATAAAAGTTTAACCCCGCCCGCTTTAACCGGCCGGCGATAAAAGATTTTACCGATATGAACAAAAGGAGGATGCCGCCGTTTACCGGCCGCATCCTCTGAAATCCTGACAACGGCGGAGTACTTATGTCTCCGCCGTTTTTTTATGCCTTTCCGCCCGATAACAAAATTTTCCGAACTTTTAGACTAAAATAAATCTTTTTTACAATTTTAATCAGCTGTTAACCCCTTATGCTATATAAAAAAAGATATATTTTTGCAAAATAATGCTTGCTTTATTGAAAAACTTAGTGTATATTTGGACAAAATTTGAGTTTTTTATCTAACTTTTGGAGTTAAAAAATGAGCAACAAACTTTTATTGGCGGCTTCGGTGTTTGCAATTTCTTTATCCCTTGCAAACGCGGCATCTGCCTCTTGTGACGGCCCTTATCTGGCAGTACGCGGCGGCGTGACCAACCACAGCCTCGGCGATAAAGATGAGAACGTTGCTACAGACAAAAAATTAGACGTAGATGACAACGCCATGATGTTCAGCGGCGCCATCGGTTACCGCTGGGGATACTTCCGCGTTGAAGCAGAATATGTCTATCGCGAAGATACGGACGATTCCAACATCAAAGTAACTCCGGGTATTCATTCGGTTTTCGTTACTCAGCGCTCGGCGGAATTTTCCTCTGAATCATACATGGCTAACGTTTATTGGGATTTGTCTCCTTACACCATGTTCACCCCGTATATCTCCGGCGGTTTGGGTATCACCCGTCTGGAATACACTTTCAAAAATACCGGCTTGCCGAATGTTGAATATAAAGAAGACAATTTCACCTGGTCTGTCGGCGCCGGTTTATCGGCTCAGGTAACCACCCGCTTTAACATTGATGTCGGTTACCGCTACTACGATATGGGCGAACTGGCCGACGGTGACATTCACAACCATGAAGTCTATGGCGGTCTCCGCTACGTTTTCTAAACCATTCCCTCAGGAAACCAAAGGCCTCTTCTCGAGGCCTTTTTTAATATCAAACATAAATGCAAAATTTAAAAAGTACATACTGACAGAGCAGTCTCTGAGAGAAGACACTAGCTTATCACTTGAAGGATTGAACCAGCGACCCCGCCAACATATACCAGCCGTCCACCAACACAAAGAAAATAACTTTAAACGGCAGCGCCAAAACGGTCGGCGGCAGCATCATCATACCCATGGACATCAGAATTGAGGCAATCACCATATCAATCACCAAAAACGGAATAAAAATAAGAAAACCGATTTCAAAAGCCCGGCGCAGTTCGCTGATCATAAACGCCGGAATAGCCACTTTCAGCGGCGTGGCCTCAATCGATTCGGCCGGCTTTTCTTTTGCCAGATCGGTAAACAGCAGCAAATCCTTCTCCCGCGTATTGCGCACCATAAATTCTTTCATCGGCGCAGCGGCTTTCTCCAGCCCTTCGGTAATCTCCAGCTTTTCTTCATACATCGGCTTGATACCCTCGTCCCACACTTTTTCAAAAGTCGGCGCCATAATGAACATAGTCAGAAACAAAGCCAGCGAAATCAGAACCATATTCGGCGGCGTCGAATTGGTGGCCAAAGCACTGCGGGTTATGGAAAAAACAACGATAATCCGGGTGAAAGAAGTCATCATCACCAAAATACTCGGCGCAATCGACAGCACCGTAATCATCAGAATGATGTTAAAAATCCGCGCGGTTGCCGAACCGGTAGGCTGATCCTGCACATTCAGACTGATGGTCTGCGCCGCGGCTGTGCCGACGGCAATAAAACTGAAAAACAAAACCCACAGGGCAATTCGCGTTATTTTTCCCGACATTTACTTTTTAGCCTTCTTACATTCTGTCGTTTCCAGCAACAGATTTTGATTTGCTCCCAGCAGCAACAGATATTCGGTCTGGTCTTTTTTCACCAGCACAACCGAATTGCGTGCATCAATCCGGCGGATTTCTTCAATTTTCAGGCGCTGAGTATCCTGAAGTTTTTTGAAAAACCGGTTTTTGGCACCGTGCAGCTCACAATACTTGAACAGCCATAACGTCAGCAGCAACAGCCCCAAAACAAAAGCCAGAGCCAAAACGGCTTTTAAAATCATAATCCATTCCATTGCGTTTTCCTTACCGGTCATTCACCAACACGAAACTAGCATATTGTAATTTAAATGGCAATATGCTAGCTTTTGCCCTATGAACAAAGAAAACAACGACAACCAGCCCCGCCGCGGCGCCGGCGATCTTCAGTCCGTAGCCAAAAGCATTATGCCTTTGGCCCGCAGCATATTGGGCAAAAAAGGCTTTGTCGAAGTGGATATTCTGACCGACTGGAGCGGCATTGTCGGCGAAGAACTGGCGGCTTACACCCTCCCGCAGAAAATAGACTTCAAACCCAATCAGAAAAACAACGGCATTTTGCACCTGATGGTGCCCAGCGGCGCCTTTGCTCTGGAAATTCAGCACCGTGAAAAATTTATCCTCCAAAAAATAAACACTTATTTCGGCTACAATGCCGTTTCCGGGCTGAGAATCATCCAAAACGCTTCCGTCCCGCTGCAGGAGCTGCTGCCGAAAGAACCGGCTCGTCCCCGCCGAAAACTTGTAACCGCCGCGGAAGAAAATTATATAGAAGAACTGACAGATGAAATTAATCATCCTGAATTAAAAGAAATTTTAATAAAATTAGGGCAAAGTGTATTCACCGATAATAATCTAAAAGAGAAGTAAGGTCATGAAATTTGAAGATATCGTCAAAAAAGTAAGTTCTTTTGTTGCTGCATTTATTGTTTTTTTCATTGCCGCCGGCATGTATCTGAGCTGGAAAGGCTTTGTCATGCAGCCCGACGGCCGCATCGTTTTGGTCAAACAGGCCAATGCCGCCATATTTGATGATGAGGCGGAAGAAGACATTGCCCAGCCGCTCGATTCCAAAATTGCCCTCTCGCTGCCCAAAGGCCCGGTCTTGGGCTCGGCTGAAGCACCGTTGACTTTATATGAATTTTCTTCTTTCGGCTGCACCCACTGCTCAGATTTTCACCTCGGTACACTGCCCAAACTGGAAGCCGACTATATCAAATCCGGCAAATTAAAAGTTATTTTCGTAAATTTTCCGCTTGACCGCAAATCAATGCAGGGAGCGATGATTTCCCGCTGCATTCCGGCAGCCAACTACTATGACTACGTCAAAACCGTTTTCAAAAATCAGCGGGAATGGGGATTTTCCACCCGCAGCGAACAGATTCTCGCCGACTATGCCGCCCATAACGGCATCAGTAAGGCCAAGGCTTTGGAATGCCTGAAAGACGACGCCGCGGCAACAGACATTATTGAAGTCCGCCAACAGGCCATTGACCGGCTGAAAATACAGGGAACTCCGTCTTTTCTGCTCGTTTCCCCCGGCAGCCGCGAGGTTATCAAAGGCGTTCCCGGCTATGCGTCCTTAAAGGCTTTGCTTGATAAAAAGTTACCTAAAACGGCACAAAATTAACAAGTAAGTAACGATTTTTGTTTATAGTGAGGAACTAATGAAAAAGATTCCTGACGATATTAAGCAAATGGATGAGCGCATCCGCAAGCTTAAAGCCAAAGAACAGCGGACCCGGGAAGAAAAAACCGAATCCCAGTTTGCCCACGCTGCCAAAGTTGGCTTCCGTATCGGGGCAGAATTAATCTCCGGGGTGATTGTCGGCGCCGGCATCGGCTACCTGCTGGACATCCTTTTCGGCACCCGCCCCCTGCTGCTGATTATTTTTCTGTTCCTGGGCGGTGTTGCCGGTTTCTTGAATGTTTACCGCTTTGTCAAAAGCATGGAAAAAGAGCAGGAGTAACACATGTCGAACCCTATGGAACAGTTTGTCGTCAAGCCGATTATCCCGATTAAAGTCGGCGACATTGACATCTCTTTCACCAACTCTTCCCTGTTTATGGTTCTGGCGGTCGTCCTTTCCACGCTGATTTTTGCGTTCTGCCTGCGCCGGCGCAGCATTATACCCAGCGTTTCACAGTCAATTCCCGAAAGCATATACGGTTTTATCGCCAGTCTGATTAAAGAAAACATCGGACCGGAAGGACTGAAATATTTTTACCTGATTTTTACCATTTTCCTGTTTGTCGCTTTCGGCAACGTTCTCGGCCTGTTTCCCTATGCTTTTACCTTTACGTCGCACCTGGCAGCCGTCGGCGGCTTGTCCGTCATTGCCCTGTTGTTTAACATCGGTATCGGCATCAAAAAGAAAAAACTCGGCTGGCTGCGCACTTTTATGCCCAAGGGAATCCCCTTTGCTCTGGCACCGCTGATTATTCCGATTGAAATGATTTCGTTTTTATCAAAACCTTTCAGCTTAACCGTCCGTTTGGTTGCCAATATGACCGTCGGCCATATCATGCTTAAAATCATCGCCGGTTTTGTCGTAACTTTAGGCTTTTTGGGGATTGTACCCCTGGCCTTTGACGCCTGCATCATCGTCTTTGAAATTTTCATCGCCCTGCTGCAAGCGTTTATCTATACAGTCTTAAGCTGTATCTATTTAGGCGACGCATTGCATAGTCACTAAAAAATATAATTATGTTAATCGTTTGTAAAAATTAAAAATGACAAAAGGGGTCAAAAAGTGAGACCGCTGGTAAGAATTAAGGGACGTTAAAGCAAAACGTGCAATAAAGATACGTGAGCATCTGACAAACCCGCTGATTCCGTACGAAGCAGCCATTATATGACCTCAAAAAAGGAGAAAGAAATGGAACCTATGGCTTATATCGGCGCCGGCATGTGCGCCTTGTCAATGATGGCCGCCGCCTGGGGCGTATCTCAGGTCTGGACGACAATTATTTCTATTGTCGGACGCAACCCGCAGGTTAAAAAAGATGTCGATATTTACGGCTGGGCCGGTTTTGCCGCCGTTGAAGCTATCGCTCTGTATGCGCTGGTTATCGCTCTGGTTATGCTGACCGGCAAATAGTTAAACCTCTCAGGCAGCGGTTTTCCGTTGCCTGAGGTTTGCTTGTTTAATAAGGAGTTAGGGCAATGCCTCAATTAGATACCTCAACTTTTACCTCGCAGTTGTTTTGGCTGGTCGTCTGCTTTTTCAGCATGATGTTCATCATGTCCAAATTCATTATTCCCAAAATTGCAGATATTATGGAACAGCGGCAGCGTAAAATCGACGGTTATCTCAACAAGGCGGCCGACCTTAAGGAACAAGCCGAAGCCGCTTTGCGGAAATATCAGAACGCTTTGGCCGCCGCCACTGAAAAAGCCGACAAGTCGCTGGCCGACACCAAAGACGAAATGAACCGTCTGATTTCCGACAAACAAAGCGAACTCGAAGCCCGCCTTCAGAAAAAAATCAAAGAAGGCGAAAAAGAAATTAATGCCGGCAAAGAAGAAGCCCTGAAACAAATTAAAGCCGTTTCCGAAGACCTGGCACTTGACGTCATCAAAAAAATCGGAATTTCAGGCATTAAGGCTTCCGACATTAAGGCCGCAATTAAAGATTTGGAAAACTAAGGTGCAAACATGGCAGTAGAAGCAGCAACCCCAGGCAAAGAAATTATTGACGCCACTCAAAATGCCGTAATCGAAGCGGCGGAAAATGTTGCCAACATCATTGACAACACCGCGGCCGAACTGGACGGACACCACGAAGTCTTTTACCAGAGTGCGGAATTCTGGGTCGCCATGGCATTTGTTCTTGTCGTTGCCGCATTGGCCCGGCCGATTGGCAGAACCGTCGTCGCCCTGCTCAAAAAACGCATCGCCCGCATCATTGCACGCATCAGAGAAGCGTCCGCCTTGCAGGAAGATGCCCAAAAACTGCTGGCCGACTATGAAAAGAAATTCCTCAATGCCGAAAGTGAGGCGGCCGCCATTTTAAAAAAAGCCGAAAAAGAAGTTGACTATTTCAAAACCGAAAGCTTAAGCAAACTGGAACAGGATATGCGCCAAAAGGAAAAAGACGCGGAAGACCGCCTGACCAGCGCCAAAGAAAAAGCCTCGCAGGAAATTGCTTCCCTGACCAGCGAGTTGACCATCAAAGCAGTAAAAAAAGCCGTTGCCAAACATTTGGACAACGCAGCACAATCAAAACTGATAGATAATTCAATCGCCCTGCTGAGCAAACTTAAATAAACTGATGAACAAAACCCCGCCGGATGAAAACGGCGGGGTTTCTTAAAGCGGAAGACCAAACCGTCATCTTATTGCTCAAAGATATCATCATTGGCCTAACCGCCGCTGCCGCGAAACAGGATAAGAGGTTTTAGATCTTTCCTGAAGTCGGGACAGCTTATTCCAACTGGCTTTTCCTTAATTGTCCGGAGAATTTATCGTCAGCCGCACGTCAAGCCCGTAATAATTCAGCAGTTTGCCTATATCGTGGTTTGCCAGGGTCGTTTTGCCGGTTTCTATGTTGTTCAGATTTTTGATATGAATGCCGGTCTTTTCGCAAATCTCGCTCGGCTTGAGTTTCTTCTGACAGCGCAGCGATGCCAGATACAAGCTCAAAATCCGCATAATGTTCACGGACATGTTATCGTCTCCCTCAAAGGAGATGGTTATTGATTCAAACATTTGTAGCTCCTGTTTTGTTATTAGTAAAACAAAACCACCTTTTTAGCAAAAGGTGGAGGAGCTGAAAAACCGTAACTGCACGGTCAGTCTTATTCGTCCGCAAGCGGCTTAGTTCGACCACTCCTCCTCAACGGAGGATATTACAGTTAAGATGTTTTTCAGACACCACAACCGGTCTCCCGGCTGCGAGAACTATTTTAAAAGATAATTTTTATTTTGCAAGTTAAATATTCCGAACGCATAAATTACTTCATGCTCCGGCTTTTTTCCGCTATTATTGCCTTTTTGTTTCTGTCATGCTCCGGCTTGACCGGAGTATCCTAAAACGAGACAACCGCAGCCGCAGACAGATTGCCCGATCAAGTCGGGCAATGACAGAAAGGGGAAAATGTCAGAAAATGATATTCCACCCAGTCATGCTCCGGCTTGACCGGAGTATCCTAAAACGATACAACCGCAACCGCAGACAGATTGCCCGATCAAGTCGGGCAATAGCAGAAAGGGGAAAATGTCAGAAAATGATATTGTTATTCCACCCAGTCATGCTCCGGCTTGACCGGGGCATCTCCATACATTTATCTCACCCGCCATCTATTGCCTCACCTGCCAGGTGCGGCTTGACCGGAGTATCCGGAAAATCAGACGTCAATCACCATAGTACGCGAAACTTCACGATAATGCAGTTTCTTATAAAATTCCATCGCACCGCGGTTAAAGCTGTAAACAATCAGTTCCACCTGCTCCACCCGTTCCGCCCGAGCCCGTTCCATAACCTTGTCATGCAGTTTGCGGCCGATGCCTTTTTTTACAAAGCGGCTGCTGACGGCAATATCGTAAACCTCAATATACACCGGCACCCGATAAACATTCTCATTGCGTTTTTCAATCCCGGCCAGCACAATTCCCGCCACCTCGCCGTCACACAGCGCCACATAGCCGAAATTTTCCGGGTCATGCAGGATCCAGTACAAATACGGAAGCGAACGCTCCTTACCCGTTTTGGCAAAATAATCCGGATCGCTTTTGATGTGCAGAATGTTTGACTCGTAAAGCACGTTCAGCACATCGGAAATATACTTTTCGCTGAAATCAACAATTTCTATTTCGCTGTTCATCAATTTCCTCCCGCTCAAGATATAATCAGCCGAATAAAAATTTTAAGGCTTACATCCGATCGCGAGCAGAAGAATAAGTCCCCAGAACATGCACATAATCAGAAAAAAAGCGCAATTCATCAAACGCATTTTTAAACGCCTGCTGCGCCGGATGCGCCTCAATTTCCGCATAAAACTGCGCCGACACAAATTTGCCGTCCAGCAAATAACTTTCCAGCTTGGTCATATTAATTCCGTTAGTGGCAAAACCGCCCAGGGCTTTATACAGCGCCGCCGGAATGTTTTTCAGTTTGAAAATAAAGGAAGTGATAAATTTGCCGCCGTCGTCTTCAGGAACGGTTTCATCCCGCGACATAATCAGAAAACGGGTTGTATTGTTGGCCGCATTCTCAATATTCGGCGCCAAAATCTGCAAACCGTAAATTTCTGCCGCCAGTTTGGAGGCAATCGCCGCCTTGCTCTTATCCTGCCAGGCCAAAACATCTTCGCAGGACTTTGCGGTGTCAATCCGGGCCATCGGCTTAATTCCGTGCGCTTTCAAAAACGCGGAACACTGCGCCAAAGCCTGCGGATGCGACGACGCGGCCCGAATATCTTCCAGGCGGGCGCCAGGCAGCCCCAGCAGCTGGTGCTCTATGCGCAGAAAATGCTCGCCGACAATATGCAGCCCGGTTTTCGGCAACAGAAAATGAACATCGGACACCCTGCCGGCATTGGAGTTTTCAACCGGTATCATCGCCAAATCGGCCTCGCCGGCAGAAACCTTGCCCATAGCTTCTTCAAAAGTATCGCAGGGCAGATAGTCCTGTTCCGGAAAAACCTGCATCGCCGCAATATTTGAATACGCGCCGGCCACTCCCTGATATGTGATTTTCATCTTCATCTTTTAACCTTAAAAATGATTTGCAAATATTATCCCTATAGACTATAACATCAAAAAAATAAAGCATAAATTTGAAAGCCCGCCAATGAAAGTAGATATTTTTGATTTTGACTTGGACCGCAGTCTGATTGCCAGCCAGCCGGCTGATCCGCGCGACAGCTGCCGCCTGCTTGACCTTTCCGAAGACAATGCCGTTCACGACCGCATTTTCACCGAACTTCCCGAGTTGCTTAATGAAGGGGATGTGCTGGTCTTTAACGACACCAAGGTTATTCCCGCCCGTCTTTATGCCGTCCGCGGCCTGGCGGAAGTCGAAGTCACGCTCTACCACCCGGTTGACGGCATCCGCTGGATGTCTTTTATCAAAAACGCCAAACGGCTGCACGAAGGCGACACCATCACCTTTTATACCGAAGACATCAGTCCGGAAAAGTCTCAATTCAGCGCCAAAGTTATCAGCAAAAACGGCGAAGAAGGCGTTGAAATTGCCTTCGACTGTGATCCTAAAGACCTCGGCCGCCTGCTTGAAGTTTACGGCTCCATGCCCTTGCCGCCCTACATCAAACGCAGCAAACCGGACGCCGCCGACAAAGACAACCTCTGGAACCGTTACAGCGACAAGGAAAACTACCAGACCATTTATGCCAAATACGAAGGCGCAGTTGCCGCGCCAACTGCCGGCCTGCACTTTACCGACCGTGTGTTTGATGCTCTGGAAAAGAAAGGTGTCAAAAAGGTTTTTCTCACCCTGCACGTCGGCGCCGGAACCTTTTTGCCGGTTAAAGTCGAAGACACCGACGACCACAAAATGCACGCCGAATACGGCATTATCCATCAGGATGCCTGCGATGTTGTCAACCGCGCCAAAGCGGCCGGCAAAAAAATCATTGCCGTCGGCACCACCTCTCTGCGTCTGCTTGAAACCGCCGGAGATGACAACGGCGTTCTCCACCCATTCACCGGCGAAACCGATATTTTCATCACCCCCGGCTACAAATTCAAAATTATCGACAACATCGTCACCAACTTCCACCTGCCCAAATCAACCCTGTTTATGCTGATTTGCGCCATTGCCGGAACCGACCGCATGAAAGCCGCCTACCGTCACGCCATGGACAAAGGTTATCGTTTCTATTCTTACGGCGACAGCTGCTTTTTGAAATGCGTAAATAAAATTTAAACCCTTCTCCTTTACAATATCCTCCATTGTAAAGGAGAAACCGTGCGTAAGTTCATACATAACCTTCAGCAAATTCTGCCCCTGGTGCACAACACGCACCTGCCGGCGTTTATTTTCGCTCTGGCGTTGTTGGGCTTTTACCTCTGCGGTAACATTGCCGAACAGTCAATGCTCACCCTCCACGCCGCGTTTTTTCTGCTTAACGTCACCAGCGCCGGAATTCTCATTTACTTCAACCGCCGCAAACCGGTCTTATATCTTCTGGTCATCTGTCTGAGCTATCTGCTGATTAACCATTTCAAAAAACTTTACAGTCTGGACTATCTCAGCTCTCCCGCTTACCTCAATTTATGTTTCTTCGCGCCGCTGAATCTGGGGCTGTTTTATTTTTGGCCCGACCGGCGTCTGCTTTCCCGGCACACGGTTTATTGGCTGCTGGTCATTTTCGCCGAATATGCTCTGGCCGAATATCTGACCCGCCGCTCAGATGCCCTCGTTCTCAACCTCTCCGCCGATACCATCAACCTCAATTCGCTGAGCATGGGCCTGTTCGCCGCCGTCTGTCTGGCCTCTTTCGTTCGCATGGTTCTCACCGGCTCAATTATGGACAGCGCGCTTTTCTGGTGCAATCTCAACGTCTTCGCCGGTTTTTACTACTCATCCAGCCCGACTGCGCTCACAATCTTTTTCTGCGCCGCAGCCGCCACCGCCTGCAGCGCCGTCATCAAAAATATCTATTACATGACCTACACCGACCCGCTGACCGGACTGGCCAGCCGCAACGCCTATCTGAAACAGGCACGCTCTTTTCCGCTGAAATACAGTCTCGGGATCGTCTGCATTGACAATTACGACCACTTGCGCCAGGTTTTCGGACGCCGCGGCATCAACGCCCTCACCCGCATGATTACCATGCGCCTGCAAGACACCGAAACCGAAAATCCGATTTATCGCTATTCTGAAGACGAATTTGTTATCATTTTCAAAAACGAAGATAAAAAAGAAAGTTTTGAACGGCTGGAAAACATCCGCCGCGCCGTTGCCTCCGCCGAATTTATGCTCGGCAAACGCCAAAAAGGATTAAAGTTAACCGTCTCCTGCTGCGTCTCGGAAAAGAAACGCAGCGACGACAATTCGATTGAAGTTTTAATCCGCACGCGCAAAGCACTGCAAAAGGCTTACCAGTTTACGCAGAACGTGACCTCGAAGGCCTGAGTTTCGCCCATAGAACCGCAAGGCCCGCTATCAGCAGCGGCAACGACAGCATCTGCCCCATCGTAACGTGACCGAAGAAAAAGCCCAGCTGTGCATCCGGTTGGCGAAACTGTTCCATGCTCATCCGGAAAACGGCATATAAAATCGCAAACACCGCTGAAACGGTTCCCGTCCTGCTCCTGACGCTTTTATAACGCCACAGCCAGTTCAGAATAAGGAACATCAGCAACCCTTCGGTCAATGCCTCATACAGCTGCGACGGATGCCGCGGCACATAGCCGCCGTTCGGAAATTTCACTGCCCAGGGCACATCCGCCGGCCGCCCCCACAATTCGTCATTGACAAAGTTGGCCAGCCGTCCGAGAAAAATGCCGATCGGCGCATACAGAACCACCAAATCGGTCAGCCCCAAAAACGGATATTTGATTTTGCGCGAAAAATACCACAATGCCAGAATAACCCCGGCAATGCCGCCGTGAAAAGACATTCCGCCGTGCCAAACGGCAAAAATCTGCAGCGGATGGCGCAAATATGTCTCCTGCCCGTAAAACAGCACATACCCGAGCCGGCCGCCGAGAATAACCCCCAGCGTAATATAAAAGACCAAATCTTCAATATTTTCCTTCGTCAGCGCCAACGCATTTTTCCGCACATTCCGAGTCAACAAAAACCAGCCGATTAAAATGCCGAACAAATAAGCCATCGAATACCAACGGACGGCCAGCGGCCCGATAGTAAAAATAACCGGAGAAACGGCGGGAAAATCTAATCCATTCATTTTTGCATCCTCTGCTTTGCTAAATTTGTAAACATTATATTAATATAAAAAAATATATCCACACCTAAAAAATAAACCACGGCGGCACAAATATTAATTCCTTGTTTTCGGGCAATAAATATTTAGCAAAAAAATTTTTGCCTGTGAATTAGGTGGAAAACTCCGGCAAAGGGATTGCCTAACGCGACTCGGTAATGCAATCTTATTTTCACAAGCCCGTAGTCGTTTTTGCAAATGTGGAGAACCTGATGAATCTGGCAAAGAATTATGCCCTTAATTACAACCCGATTGACACTGTCGAGAACCTGTTCAGTGCACAATCTTACGAACTTGACCGCCGTGATGAAAACGAAGTTGTGGTCGAAGTTCAGGGAAAATGGAATAATATGCTGCTTTTCTTTGCCTGGGAAGAAAATATGCATTGTCTCCACCTCTCTTGCCTGATGGACATTAAAAGCACCATCGAAGACCGCTCGAAAATATTCGAAATGCTTGCGCTCGCCAACGAAGAACTCTGGGTCGGCCACTTTTCCTACTGGACCGAACAAAACATGCCGGTGTTCAAACATGCGGTCATTCTGAATGACAATGAAGCCAATGTCGAAAGCAAAATCGCCCAGGTAATCGACATCGCCATTAAAGAATGCGAAAGAATGTATCCCATTTTCAACGTCGTTCTGACCAAAGGCATGAATCCCCGGCAGGCCATGTATCCGATGATGATGGAAACGATCGGCCAGGCCTGAATCCACCGCACGATTTAAAAGTTGCTATTTTCCTTTTCCTATTCTACTATAAAAACGCTGGCAGTTATTTTTAAATAATTGTTAGCCTATTTATGTTAACTAAATAGTAATCGAACCAAAAGGTTCAGGAACTGTGAGAGGTTTCTGATTAACAGCGGCGGTGTTAGTACCGCCTGATTGATACTAACACCGTTCTGGTTGACGACCGGTATATTCGGCTGCATCGTTATGGTGGTCGAGATGTTCTTGTCCGTGACAAGAACAGTTATCGCTGTTATAACTCTCTCACAATCTTGACCACCACCTTCGACGGCAAGGTGCTAACGCTAACAACTCTTTTTGAGGTCTCAACCATGGCGTCTGAAATTCAACAAAATTGCAAACGCTGCACGACAGCTTCCGCGGCTGCGATTGACCGGCATATCGGCAACCGTATTAAACTGCGGCGCAATTATCTTAAAATGTCCCAGGACAAATTAGGCCGTGCGGTCGGCCTGACTTTTCAACAGATTCAAAAATACGAAAAAGGTTTCAACCGTATCAGCGTCGGGCGGCTTTGGGAAATCAGCCGCATCCTCAATGTTCCCATTGCCTACTTTTTTGAAGATCTTCCCCGCAGCGGCAATGAACAAAATGCCGAAATTTCCGGTTTCGGCGATGAAGCGCAGATGATTTACAAAGAAGACAGTCTGCGGCTTTTAAACGCATTCAACAAAATCCGCAGCCCGCAAACGGCCCGTATTGTCTTTGACCTTCTGCAAGCTCTGGTCGCCACCCCTAAAGAAGCGGAATACGAACCGCGAAAAAAATAATATAAAAAAAATCGTATCTTTCAGAGATACGATTTTTTTTAACGCGTTTAAGACTTATTTGTGTCTTACGCCGGTTCTTTGCTGAACTTTGCGGCTTTTCTTAGCTTCCGGAAGTTTTTGATACCCCCGGTTGTCCGGTTCCGGACGTTCTCCCTCTTCCTTATAACACAGAGGACGAAAATGAATGCTGTTTACCTTAAACGGCAAACAAGACAGCAACAAAGGCGCCACCAGACGAAAATTGTCCAGCCATTTGAAAAAAGTCTTCATAAATCAAAATATTTAAGGTTTAACCAATAAAATAAAACACCCGGATAACGCCGCCAAAGCCAATGCCAAGCACAGCGTTGATTTCAGAAAATACTTTTTCATCACGATAACATTTTGAATTTAACATAATACAACTAAGATAATTTATGCTTATCCGACAAATTATCCTATTTATCTTAGGATGTAAATATATTTTATCTGTTTCTCTGCCATTTGCGCACATTGCGGTTGTGCTCGCTTAAACTGCGGGCAAAATTATGTCCGCCGTTGCCGCTGGCCACAAAATAAAGATAATCGGTCTGAGCCGGATGCGCCGCCGCTTCCATCGCCGCCACCCCGGGATTGCAAATCGGCGCCGGCGGCAGACCGTAATTACGATAAGTGTTGAAAGCGCTGTCCGTATTCAGATCTGATTTTCTCAGCGGACGCTTCAATTCAAACTCCCCTTCCGTTAAGGCGTAAATAACCGTTGGGTCAGTCTGCAGCCGCATCCGTCGGTTCAAACGGTTAATAAAAACCGAGGCGACCAGCGCGCGCTCTTCCGGAACCGACGTTTCTTTCTCGATAATTGAAGCCATCGTCATCATTTCGTTGATATCTTTATAAGGCAGCCCCGGCGCCCTGTTGTCCCAGATAACCTGTTTTATTTTGGCCATGGCGCTTTTTGCCTGCAAAAGAATATTATCCCGCGGAGCATCAAGTTCAAAACTGTAGGTTTCCGGCAGCAGCTCGCCTTCTTTGACGTCAACGGTAATTTCTCCGCTTAATCCCGGATAATTGGCAACCATATACATAATCTGGCCGCTGGTCAGTCCTTCGGGAATGGTAATCCGGCGATAAAAAACTTCGCCCCGGGCAATCTTTTCCATTGCCTGTAAAACGGAAACCTTGGGCATAAACTGATATTCGCCGGCTTTAAGCGCCTTGTCCGCACCGTTCAGACGAGTTGCAATCCGAAACAGCAGCTCGTGCCGGATAATTCCCGCTTTTTTCAGCTCCTGCGCCACCAGTTTCGTTCCCGCCCCTTTGGGAATAACCACATTGACCACTTCCTGCAGCGGCCCTTCGGCCACAATCATCGCCTTCAGTTGCTGCCAACCGATAACCGCGGCCAACAAAACGGCAGGAACAATATATTTAAGACTGCGCATAAAACCTCTGCTTACAAAGAAAGGCAGAACCCGGATTTTTATTGCTGCGTTTATGCCGACAAAATCCCGTTCTGCCTTTGTTTTTTACCAAATAATTTTACTCTGCATATTTCTTGAAAATAATTGAAGAGTTCGTTCCGCCAAAACCAAACGAGTTTGACATGGCGGCATTGATTTCGCGTTTTTTCGGCTTCAGCGGAACCAAATCCATATCGCTGATGGCCTCTTCGACATTTTCCAAATTCAGAGTCGGCGGGCAAACCTGATCTTTAATGGCCATAATCGTCAAAACGGCCTCAACCGCACCGGCGGCACCCAGCAAATGGCCAATGGCCGATTTGGTCGAAGACATTGAAACTTTGGTTGCATATTCGCCGAAAGCTCTTTTGACTGCTTCGGCTTCGCCGACGTCGCCGGCCGGAGTTGACGTGCCGTGCGCATTGATATAATTAATGTCTTTCAGCTCAACCCCGTGCTCTTTGGCATGGTCAATCGCCATTTTCATTGCCCGGTAAGCGCCGTCGCCGGAAGGCGCGGTAATGTGATAAGCGTCGCCGCTCATGCCGTAGCCGACAACTTCGGCATAAATCTTGGCACCGCGGGCCTTGGCATGTTCCAGTTCTTCCAGAACCAAAGCCCCTGAACCTTCGCCCATAACAAAGCCGCTGCGGGACTTGTCCCACGGACGGGAGGCTTTCTCCGGCGCATCGTTAAAGTCGGAAGTAACCGCCTTCATCCGCGCAAAACCGGCCAAAGCGATTGCATTGACAGCCGATTCCGCACCGCCGGCTACCATAACGTCGGCATCGCCGCGCGCAATAATATTGGCAGCGTCGCCGATAGCATGCGTTCCGGTCGAACAAGCCGTAACACAGGCATGATTCGGCCCCTTATAGCCGTATTTAATGGAAAGGTTGCCCGAAACCATGTTAATCAGGCAGGAAGGAATAAAGAACGGAGAAATTTTTTTAATGCCGTTCTCGTTAAACGCAATTGAGTTTTCATAAATATGCTGCAAACCGCCGATACCCGACCCCATCATCACGCCGGAACGGAACTGGTCCTCATCGGCTTCGGGTTTCCAACCGGAATCTTCAACGGCATCGCTGCCGGCCGCCAGACCGTACAAGATAAACTTGTCAACTTTCTTCTGGTCTTTCGGAGCCATAACCGTATCGGGGTTAAAGTCGTTTTCGCCTTCGCCGAAAGGAACCTGCCCGGCAATTTCAACCGGAATATCTTTCAAATCGACTCCCTCGATTTTGCGAATTCCGGACTTCCCGTCCAAAATACTTTTCCAGTTATATTCGACGCCGCGTCCCAGCGGGGAAACCATGCCAAGCCCGGTCACAACAACTCTTCTCATTAATTTACCTCTTAATCTTGTTTCATCAACACCTTTTTCGCAAAGGTAACTTAACCGTTTTTATATGAAAAAACTCGCTTAGTCAAGCGAGTTCATTCAATCTTCATAAAAGTTCAAAAGACTTAGGCATTCTTAGAAAGATAGTCGATTGCATCTTTTACAGTCAGAATTTTTTCAGCGGCTTCATCCGGAATTTCACAACCAAATTCTTCTTCGAAAGCCATAACCAGTTCTACTGTATCCAAGCTGTCAGCGCCCAAATCATCAATGAAGCTGGCGGTATCTGTTACTTTTGATTCTTCTACGCCAAGATGTTCTGCAACAATTTTCTTAACGCGATTAGCTGTATCAGTCATATGATAAACCTCAAAAAAATATTAAAACAAATTTTCGGACTTTCGAAGCACTCCAGCCCGTGACTGATTTGTTAGCACAATTTTATGTTATTTGACAAGCATTATTTTAAACAAGCCCCGGCACGCCGAAGGCCCATTCCCCTGAAAAGGCTTGAATTCCTTGTTTAGCGGGCATTCTTAAAAGTGGATAAATTTTCTTCAGCCGCTGCTGAAATACCCGCAAAAGGTTATATATTCAAGACATATCGCCGCATCTTTGCCGCCGCAAACGGACAACGGCATAAAACTTGTCTAATTAAGTTGACAACAATTTGATATAGCAATATTTATTATTTAATGAATGTACGACCTATATCCGGAGAAATTAAATGAAAAAACTGTTTTATATTGTATTGGTTATCGTTGCTTTAATGGTCATCAGCCGCTTTGTCAAAGAAAAAAGCAACACCGCCGCGACAACCACTGCCGTTACGGCCGAAACCTCAGAACCCGTTACCGCCACTCTGCCGGATATTAACTGCGTCTGTGACACCGAACCCGCCTGCAACCCGGGTGATGAAAACTGCGATCCCGACGCCGCCAAATCGACCTGCAACTGCGAACAGCCCAACGGCGAAACCGTTACCATCGAGCAGACCGTTGAAGAGGTTGAGGAAATCAACCCCGACGAAACTGCCGGCGACGATGAAACCATCATTAACGACGAAGCTGCTCCCGAGACGCCGGCACCCGCTCCGGCCCAGGCTCAGCCGGCAGCAAAATAACCGCGTAACATTGGGAAAAAAAATGTTATCAAAAAGCTGTTCCGGAGAACAGCTTTTTTATTGTTTTCTGTAAAAATATCCCTATATATAAATAAGGAAAAAATAAACAAGAAAAATATCATAAACATTGCCGGTAAACTTCCGGCCAAAGGAGAAAAAAATGAAAGTAGGAATTATCGGAGCCGGCTCGGTCGGCAGCACCACGGCTTTTGCCTTAATTATGCGCGGCGTTGCCCGTAAAGTCGTTTTAATTGACGCCAACGAAAAAAAGGCGCAGGCCGAAGCGATGGACATTGCCCATGCAACGCCTTTTGCTTACGCCAACAAAGTCAAAGCCGGAACTTATGAAGACCTGAAAGGCTGCGAAATCGTCATCGTTACCGCCGGAGCCAATCAGAAACCCGGCGAAACCCGCATAGACCTGCTTGGCCGCAACGTCAAAATTTTTGAAAGCATCATTCCGCAAATTGCTCAAGCCGCTCCCGACACCACTTTGATTATTACCTCCAACCCTGCGGATATTATGACCGAAGTGGCTCTTAAACTTTCCGGTTTTCCCAAAGAGCGCGTTATCGGCTCCGGCACGGTTCTTGATACCGCCCGCTTCCGTACCCTGCTCGGCTATCACCTCGGCGTTTCCCCGCAGTCCATTCATGCCAATGTTATCGGCGAACACGGTGACAGCGAAGTGCTGGTCTGGTCGGCCGGAGATGCCGGCACGGTTTCGCTCGACAAACTGGCGGAAGAATTCGGCAAACCTTTCACTCCGGAAGTTAAAGCTCAGATCGATGACTGCGTCCGCAATGCCGCCTATAAGATTATCGACGGCAAAGGGGCCACTTTCTACGGTATTGCCGGAGCATTGTGCCGCATTTGCAGCGCCATTTCCAACAATGAATATGCGATTCTCAACGTCTCGACCCACCATGATGACGTCGAAGGCATCAAAAACGTTTGCCTTTCTCTGCCGACGGTACTGGGCAAACGCGGCGTTCATAACGTCGTAACTCCGGTTTTAAACGACGAAGAACGCAAACAACTCGCCGACAGCGCCAAAGTCATGAAAGAATATTCGGACAAAGCGCTGGAAATGATATCGGTTAAATAATCCATATCCTCACCAAAGTATTTGCAAATCCCTTTCTTTTTACTTATATTGGGCAAAAAGAAAGGGATTTGCTTTATGTAATTCGAAAATTGCTTAAGTAACCCGCCAAACAGGATATTTATCATGGTTGAAGTAGTTACCCTCGGCTGCCGCATAAACTCTTATGAATCGGAAGTCCTGAAAGAAAAATTTGAAAATGTCGATAATCTGATTATCGTCAATACCTGTGCCGTAACCGGCGAAGCCGAACGCCAGTGCCGCCAGACGATTCGCAAACTGCGCAAAAACAATCCCGACGCCCGTATTGTCGTAACCGGCTGCGCCGCCCAGATTGCGCCGTCCAAATTCGCCGCCATGCCTGAAGTTGACCTGATTCTCGGCAACAAAGAAAAAACCGAAATCGAAAAATATCTGCATAACGAACTTGCCGAAAAGACAATTGTCGGCGACATCATGTCTTATGACGATTGTGACCCGTATCTGATTACCGGTTTCGAGGGAAGACACCGTGCCTTTGTGCAAATTCAGCAGGGCTGCAACCACCGTTGCTCCTACTGCATTGTGCCTTATGCCCGGGGCAAAAACCGGTCGGTTCCGCTCCCGAATATTTTAACTCAGATTCGCGAACTGCTGAAACAGGGATTTAAAGAAATCTGCCTGACCGGCGTAGACATCTGCTCTTACCAAATTGACAGCGCGGCACACCGCCCGTCTTTCAGCACTTTGGTTCAAACAATTCTGGAAGAAATTCCCGAACTGCCGTCTTTACAGTTCGGCTCGCTCGATCCCGCCGCCATTGACGGCAAATTTATTGCCCTGGTTGGAAAATATTCCAATATTCACCCGCACTTTCACCTTTCCGTTCAATCCGGCGACAATGACGTTCTGAAAAAAATGCGCCGCCGCCACACGCGGGAGAGCGTTATCAGTCTTTGCGGACAAATACGTCAAGTCCGTCCCGAAGCAACTTTCGGCGCCGATTTTATTTGCGGTTTTCCGACCGAAAGCAATGAAAATTTCCAAAACACGGTTAAATTGGTTCACGAAGCGGGCATAAGCAAACTGCATGTTTTCCCTTATTCCGAACGTCCCGGAACCCCGGCCGCAGCCATGAAACAGCTTCCCGTCGAGGTCAGAAGAGAACGTGCCCGCATTCTGCGCGAACAAGGAGAATACGATGAGTAACTGGTTTCAAAAATTAGGCTTTGGGTTAAAAAAAACCTCCACCCGGCTCACCTCAGGCATAACCGATATTTTCATCAAACGCAAAGTCGATTCGCAAACGCTTGAAGAACTGGAAGACTTGCTGATTACATCAGACTTAGGCGTTAAAGCCGCGCAAAAAATCATCTCTTCTTTTGCCTCCCGCCGTCTTAATAAAGACGCCGACGAGCAAGAAATAAAAACCGAATTGGCCAACGACATCGAGACGATTCTTAACCCATGCGAACAACCCTTTCTCATCACGAATGAAAAACCTTATGTTATTTTAATGGTTGGGGTCAACGGAGCCGGCAAGACCACCACAATCGGAAAACTTGCCGCAAAATTGAAAGACAAACATCAAATCAGCCTCATTGCCGCTGACACTTTCCGCGCGGCCGCCGTTGAACAGCTTGAAATCTGGGGACAGCGAAACAATATCCGCGTTTATAAGGGGCCCAACGGCTGTGATGCCGCGGCACTTTGCTTCGACGGACTGAAAGAAGCCCTGAAACAAGGCGATAATATTGTATTTATCGATACGGCCGGACGCCTGCAAAACAAAACCGGACTGATGGATGAGCTGAAAAAAATCGTCAAAGTCATCAAAAAAATTATTCCCGACGCCCCGCACGCCACCTTGCTGACCATAGATGCCACCACCGGGCAAAATGCCTTAAATCAGGTAAAGACATTCAAGGAAATGGTTGACGTCAGCGGCTTGATCGTAACCAAACTCGACGGAACGGCCAAAGGCGGAATTATTGTAGCCGTTGCCGAAGAAACCGGCATTCCGATTCATTATATCGGCATCGGCGAAGGCATTGACGATTTGGATGAATTCAACGCCCGTGACTTTGCCCGAAACCTGCTGGAGATTAAATAAATGGAAGATTTGTTTGCCGGGTCGATTCCCTCCCAACTATCCGCTGCTCCGGCAGAAAAAGAATTCACAGTCAGCGAAATTTCTTTTGAAATAAAAAAATTCGTCGAATCAAATTTTAACCGCGTCCGCGTCAAAGGCGAGATTTTCGGCGGCAAGCGGGCTGATTCCGGTCATTGGTACCTGTCGCTGAAAGATGAAAACGCTTTGCTCTCTGCCGTCATCTGGAAAGGAGTGGCCTCTCGTCTGACCTTCAAACCCGAAGACGGACTTGAAGTAATCGCCACCGGGAAAATCACCACTTTTGCCGGCAAATCATCTTACCAGCTGGTCATTGACAGCCTGGAAATCGCCGGCACCGGCGCCCTGCTCAAACTGCTGGAAGAACGCAAACAAAAATTTGCCGCCGAAGGACTGTTTGACCAGGCACATAAACAAAAAATCCCTTTTCTGCCCGACACCATCGGCGTCATCACTTCGGCCAGCGGCGCCGTCATCCGTGATATTATTCATCGCGTTACCGATCGTTTTCCCAGCCATATTTTACTTTGGCCGGCACCGGTTCAGGGCGAAGGAGCCGCCGAAAAAATCGCCGCGGCCATTGAAGGAATGAACAACCTGCCGACCGACGGCCCGGTCAAACGCCCTGATGTTTTGATTGTCGCCCGCGGCGGCGGCAGTCTGGAAGACCTGTGGCCGTTCAATGAAGAAATAGTCATCCGCGCAGTCTATAACTCCCGCATTCCGCTCATCTCCGCCGTCGGCCACGAAACTGACACCATGTTGATTGACTATGTGTCTGACCTGCGCGCTCCTACCCCTACCGGCGCTGCCGAATTTGCCGTTCCGGTCAGAGCAGAACTGCAGGCCCGCATACTCACCATCCAAAGCCGTATGTTCAGCAGCATGACACACTACCTCAACGAACGGCGCAATCTGGTAACCGGCTTGGGACGCGGCATTCCCAATCTGTCGCAGATATTGCAGGAGAGCCGGCAAAAGCTTGATGATCGGATTGAGCGGCTGAACCTGTCTTTCAAAAACCTGCTGAATAACAAACTTAACCGGATTGAACGCGTCAGCCTGCGGCCTTACTACATCAAAAACATTATTGAAAGACAAAGCGAAAACCTGAAAAGCCTGTCATTGCGGCTGGATTCCGTCTCAGTGGATTCGGTTCTGGCCCGCGGTTTTGCCTGGGTTAAAACCGGCCGCGGCAAAACCGTCTATAATCTGGAACAGGCCCGCCAGGCACCGACTTTGGAAATCAGCTTTATTGACGGAAAACTCAAAACCAAACCGATAGGAAAGAAAAATGATTTACAAGGCGATTTATTCGATTTGCTTTAGCCTGACATTTCTGGCACCGGCCGCTGCCCAGGCCCTGACCCTCTGCGGCAAAAGTGCCCAAGGAGAAGTTTTAACGGCCTACGCTCCGGGAGCCGTCAAAGTGGAACTGAACGGGAAATCATATCCGGTTACCCCTGACGGAAAATTCATCTTTGCTTTCGGACGCGATGAAGCCTCCTCCGCCAAACTGACCGTTTCCTACAGCGACGGCAGAACGCAGGACTATTCTCTCACCGTTGCCCCCTCCCGGTGGGACATTCAAAACCTGAAAGGAGTCCAGCCGCGTAAAGTAACGCCGAAACCTGCCGATCAAAAAGCAATAGACCGGGAACGTACCGATGTCCGCAAAGCACTGACCCGGCAAACCGAGAATATTTACTGGCAAAAGAAATTCATACGCCCACTGAAAGGGCGCACCAGCGGCAATTTCGGCGGACAGCGCATTATGAACGGCAAAAAGATGAATCCTCATCAGGGAACCGATATTGCCTGCCCGATCGGCACGCCGGTCAAAGCGGCGGCTGACGCTATCGTCACACTTGCCGGCGGCCCTTATTTTTATTCCGGCAATATGGTCGTTTTGGAACACGGACATAACCTCTCCACCATCTACGCTCATCTCGACAAAATCAATGTCAAAGCGGGAGACAAGGTAAAGCAGGGAGATGTTATCGCCCTGTCGGGAAAAACCGGACGTGTCACCGGCCCCCACCTCCACTGGGGAGCCTCGCTCAACGGCGTCCGTTTTCGGCCGGATTCGCTGCTTGAACCGCGTGATAAAAAATTTTGTTTTGATTTATAAAGCATTAACATTTATACTATAAACTGAGTCCAGTAAAAACTGAGGTTACGGGTTATGGCAATAACAAACAGAATACACGACTTGGAAATGATGACTTGCTTAATTGTCGATGATGATAAGTTCTCGAGAACATTCATCAAGAACGCCCTCTATCAAATCGGCATCAAAACCATAAAAGAAGCAACAACGGCCAAAGAAGCCGTTGAGCTGCTGAACAGCTACAAAATCGACATTATCCTGCTTGACCAGCAGATGCCGGACAAAAGCGGCATTGAACTGGTGCAGGAATTCCGGCAGCACCCGGCCAGCGAAGTCAACAGTATTCCCATCATTATGATTACCGTTGACACCAAGGAAAAAACCGTTCTGGATGCCAAAAACCTCGGCATCAGGGAATATCTGGTCAAACCGATTTCGCCGATTGCCCTGAAAAAAAGAATTTGCAACGTTTTCGGAATTAAAGAAAGAGTATAAACGTGACTGATTTGCACTTAATGTTATTGTCCGCCCTGCAAGGGCTGACAGAGTTTTTGCCTGTGAGTTCCTCCGGCCACCTGATTTTGTTTTCCAAGTTCACAACTTTTCCCGACCAGGGATTGGCCTTTGATGTTGCCGTTCATGTCGGATCAATCATCGCCGTTATGATTTATTTTTCCGAAACCATTTGGGAAATGCTTAAGGGCGTTGCCAAAACCTATTTTATCCCTAACTTTAAAAACCCCGGCAGCAAATTGGCCTGGCTGATTGTTATCGGAACGATTCCTGCCGTTATCGCCGGATTGTTTCTGGTTGAAAACGGCACAGACGAACTGCGCAGCGCCCGTCTCATCGGCTGGACGATGCTCAGCTTCGGCATTGTGCTTTTCATTGCCGACAAAATCGGCATGACTATCCGTAAAATCGAACATCTGACGGCGCTTGATGCCGTTTTAATCGGCTTGGCCCAGTGCCTGGCGCTTATTCCCGGCACCAGCCGCTCCGGCATAACCATCACGATGGGACGTTTCCTCGGGTTAGAACGCCGGGAAGCCGCCAAATTTGCCATGCTGCTGTCAATCCCCACAATTGCCGGCGCCGGCGCCTTAGTCGGCTGGGAACTCTACCAGCAAGGCAATATGGCTGAAATAATCTACGCTATGGACGGAATAACCTATTCTTTCATCGCCTCCGTATTGGCCATTTATATCATCATGTGGTGGCTGAAAAAGTCAACTTTTCTGCCGTTTGTCATCTACCGCTTATGCCTCGGCAGCTACCTGCTGTTAGATTCTTATGGATATCTTGATAATTTTTTGAAATAAATGCTTGCAATTTATTTTGAAGTGAGATAAAAGAATATCCGTTATCGAAGCCCTGGTGGCGAAATTGGTAGACGCGCATGCTTCAGGTGCATGTTGCCTCAGGCAGTGGAAGTTCGAGTCTTCTCCAGGGCACCAATCTTCACAAGCTCCTATTTTTGATAGGAGCTTGAAGTTTTTATGCATTGATATTTCAGGATTTTTCCCATCCATCAAAAAGTTCGCAAAAACGATATTTAAAATACGCCGTTTTTCTTCAATCTGCGAACTTTTGAAAATTGCAAAAGAATTTTGGCTGAAATTCAACACCTTATCAATCGCCCGTTCAACAGAGTTATCAGGTGTCTGCAATTGTTCAATTTTCGCCTGAAGCTCAATTTTAGCTGTTTCATACTCGGCATTTTTACTGCGATATACTTCAGCAGGAACTGTTCCCGCAATCAGCAAATCCAAAAGTTTCTTTTGATTTTCTTCAACGTCAGCCAACTGATTCCGATTCTTTTCCAACTGATAATAGTTGTTGCCGTGTGTTGCTTCATAGCGTTTTTTCAGAGCATCCGCCAGAGCGAGTTTCAACTCATCATCAAAGCTGATTGATGCAAGAGCCTTTTCCACTTCTTTCAGCAGAATTTTCTCACTGATATTATTACAGTGTTCGCAATTCTTGAGGTCTGTATGCCGCAAATAAACATACTGCCCCTTCTTTGTATAAGGCGAAAGCAAACAACCGCAATGTTTGCAGCGAACCAGCCCCCTAAAGATATAGGGTTCTTTGGTATGCTTGGATGTTCGTTTGAACTTTCCTGTCCGCACTTCGGTGCATTTATCAAACAACTCTTTGGAAATGAGTTTTTCATAAATATGCGGAAAATAGCTTTTGTTGTAATACATAACCCCATAATAAAATGGATTTTGCAGAATATCTGCAAATTGGGCTTTGGTAATCGGGTTGCCACTTTTTCGGTTTCGCAAACCCCAGTTTTTGGACTTTTTAACCAACTCGTCCATTGAAAATAACCCAGTGGAATACTCTTCAAATAATTTTTTGATGAAATGTCCACGGTCTGGGTCAATGATGATGGTCTTCTTGCCATTCTCATCCTTGGTATTTAAGTAACCAATCGGAGCAGGCCCTGGGAGCAATCCTTCATTGAGCATTCGCTCCTCAGAACGCTTGACGTTAGCTGTCTTGCAAACTGTTATAATATTTCCGATTCAGACCTGAAATATGCTTGCTTAGCTGAAACCAAGAATGATGAGGGATATTGCTACCGTATATCAAATCCTGATGATAAAAATTTCTGTTTGGCGAAGCTTAAAAGGCAAAAAGGCATCTGTTATAGAATTTCCGATGTCAATAAAAAGAACCAATGCATCGCAATGGTTAGATAACGGAGAGAAAGATGGTAAAAAAAGTATTTTTCTTAGTGATTTCTTTGCTTTTGATGGGCTGTTTACATAAGGAAATTGCCAATAACAAGTCGTTCGCCGAAACCTGCAATACAGAAGAAGCTATTTGCAAAAGAAATTATAGTGTATTGGCAGAGGAAGTTGAAAAATTTAATACCGTAGGAGGTGCTTTTATTCTGGTGAATTTGGAAAACGATGAAGTTCTAAATTCCGCCTCCATCAGTATTTTAGAAAGTTTTGATTATAATCAAGACTTTTCATATACTCCTAATAATGTTATGAAACTGTTGAAAAAGGATAGATTAGCAACAACTTCACAATTTGTTCAAGATTATGCCACTTTCATCAAAACAGCCAATAAAAAAGATTTAGAAGAATTAAGAGAAAATGTCACTCAGGAAACGGCTAAGAAAATAAACATTGAAGGCATTTCAATCTATGGTCTAACAGCAACAGACTACAAGTTAAATAATCCTGATGATGTTGTTACAACATTTTTGGGACATTTTATCTATCAGGGGCAGGAGTATGCTCTTATCACTTTTTTAGATGCCCCCAAAGGCATAAAATCCACTTATAACTTTAACAGTTCTGGCTGGAATGCAACAGAATTAGCCAGAAAAATTGTTGAATCTGTTGTGTTAAATGCTAATCTGGCAAAACGATAAAAGCTATAAATTCAAAGTTTCCAGAGCATTTTGGATATTTTTGGGATTTGTCCTATAATAAATTGATAGAGTTTGAATGGAACTATGCCCTGAAATTTGTTGTATTAATGGCAGGGGATAATTGGCATCCATTAATTTGGTAAGGCAAGTCGCTCTCAATGAATAAACACGATATTGCTTATCCAGTCCAACGCCATCAAAAATCTGAGGAAAAATATGAATAATTATGTATTTTTGAATATTTCAGGAAGATTCATTTTATTTTAAATAGAGATAGTTATAATACACTAAATTTATAAAGGGACTCGGTAAAATGGATGAAGTAACAGATTTATTATCAGAAAAGCGATTGGCTAAATATAAAGGCATCGGTAAAGAAAATGCCATTGCTTGTCATCTGTTTAATTGTGAATTGGCGGAATCTTTTTATTCCTCATTATCATATTTTGAAATTATTTTGCGTAATAAGATAGACAAGGTATTTTCTAAATATTTGGGTGATGACTGGATTTTCAAAGATGAGTATATCATCGGCAGAAATCAAGATAATATGAAAAATGCCCTTGCTCATATTAAGGATACTAAAAAGAATTCTACCGATAAAAATCATATCATATCCGAATTAAATTTAGGTTTTTGGGTGTATTTATTTTTGCCAGCATACAGTGATGTTGTATGGAAAAAGCATCCGCAGGTATTGCAAGAGATTTTTGATGGTTGTAAAGATATTAGTGTGTTATCAAGAATTTTTAATAAACTAAACCGAATTAGGATGTATCGCAACAAAATATTTCACTACGGTTCTTTACTTGTTGTTGCAGAAGAGAATAGACCTGAAAAGGTGCATAATCTAATATACCGTATGGTTGGAGATTTGAATGCTCCTAAATTACTGAAAGAATTAAGAAAGATAGATTCTTTCAATGAGAAATATTTAAAAGGGAAAAATCTCGGGATTTTAAAACGATAAAGGATGACAGCAAATACAACCAGAGAAACTCCTGCGTGAAAACGCTTAATGTATTTTATAGTCATCCTATCTGCTAAAACATATAACATTAAAAGTTATAAATGTCAAGATATTTATGCTATTTTAGGTTTATCAATAATACATTCCTGAATGTATCTATGTAATGTGTTCCAATCACAATCAAGCAATCTGGCTATTTCAGCTTTTGACACTTTCTTTTCCAAAAGTTCTACAATTTTATTATGTTTTTTCGCCAACTTTCTATATGTACTACCCTTGGGACGACCGATATGCTTTCCTTCCGCCCGCACTCTTTTTAATGATTCTCTTGTCCTATCTGAAATAAGTTGGCGTTCTATCTCACTCGCAAGAGAGAAAGCAAAAGCAAGTACCTTACTCTGTATATCTGCCCCAAGCCTGTAATTTTCTTTCAAAGTCCATATTTGACACCCTTTTTCAAGACAATTTTGTAAAATTCCCATTACTTCAAGCAAATTTCTTCCCAGTCGGGATAATTCAGTTGCAATAAGAATATCCCCCTTTTGGAGCTTTTTAAGCAATTTTCCGAGTTTTCGCTCGTTTAAATGTTTTCTGGAAGAAATTGTTTCTTCAACCCATTTATCGATTTGAAGATTATTGTCATCAGCAAAAGTTTGTATGCCGTGCTTTTGGTTACTTACCACCTGATGTTCTGTCGAAATTCTGCAATAGCCGTAAATCATCGTCAATCCTTTATAAAATTCATTTATATTTATCTGATTTGACGATAGCGTATAAAAAGACAATACGGAAACAAACCCACCGTTTTATTTCCGTAGCACAGAAAGGATACGCAAAATATCCGTGGGCAAAACCTTAAAATGCTTGCTTTTCAAAAGATTGGTGTTAATAATGTAGATGAATTTTATTGGTATATGAATGTGTAACTGCTACGGAAATAAAACGGTGGGTTTTGAGGATAAAGCATTTGATAATTCATCATCTAACACAACAGATGATTTACAAGGTGAAACACATAACCGTTTTTTGCCCCCAAATGTTGTGTATCTGTTCAACGTTCAAGACAATCCTCGCCCACAAAACGACATTGATATATTAGAACAAAACATTAGGGAAAAGAGCCCCTACCCAAATTTCTCAATATCAACATATTGGCAAATTATTTCATTTAATTCTTTTCTGATTTCATCAGTGGGAATAGCAGACCGCTCATCATACTTATCCCAACCACGTGCTTTTTTCAATATTTCGCCTAACGCTTTCGCCATATCATCAGCCTGTTTATGGCGTTCCAATTCAATAGAATTAAAATTTTCACTCTCTGTATCAAATTCAAATATTACCTTCATATTATCCACGCTCCACTTCACTTAATTCTTCAATATCTTCTAAATTGCCACATCTACGCAAGTAATCAAATCCACCATCAACGGCTACTGCTCCACACTTACAAAATTTGAAATCATTTACAGATACACTTTCTATAATATCACCACATTTTTTACATCTTATCTTATTTTTTACAATTTTTCTTACATTAAAAAGTTCTCCTGTATCGTCAGATTTCCCTATCATATTTTAATCCCTCATTAATACTAATCATTAAATTACAAAAATCTCATTTTAGAAAATGCCCAATATTGGGCATTTTCTAAAATAGAAATTTACCAACCCTACATAAAAAACTGAATTATAACTGAGCAACTCTTGCTTTGATAACCTCAATAATCCTATCATAAACAGGGTTATAAGTTTTTTCAGTCATCATCATTTCTTTGAGTTTTTCTGCCTGCACAATAATTTCTGCAGCCAATTTATCCAAAATGTCATTAATGAGTTGAGATTTAACGCCAAGTTCTTTCGCCATTACCATAAAATTGGTTCTGGTAATTCTGTCAGGTTCATACTCACCACCGATAGACATTGACATTTCTTTGGCCAGTTGCGGATAAACTTGCGTGGACACCAAGTCATACAAAGGTGAAAGAACATACCCATTAGCGGTATGCAAATAAGAAAAATTCTTTCCGTGAGCATCCGAATTACCAATTAAAAAGTTAAAAACAATGCTTTTCAGAAAATGCAATTCATCTTTTGCTTTGTTCGCCAGATTATTATGGATGAACTGAAAACATTGCTTAAGACTAGGGCCTCCCTCAGTTCTTTGATATTTTTTATTAGATAGCCCTAAACCTTGGCAAAAATCTTCCTGCTGGATTCGCTGAATAGTATTCTGCCTGTCAAATCGCTTTGTCATATAAGCCGTTACTGAACCAAACATCCTAATCTTACATTCAGCAACATTTAATCCCATAAGACCTGCTAACTTCATACAAAAATATTCATTATAGATTAAATCTGGAAAATTCCGATTCTCAGGCTTTAAAATCCAAGTAGAAATATACTTATCCGATGGTTTATAATACTTTTCATCATCAGGAAAAATTGTTAAAGCTAGTTTTTCTTGTGCTCCAGCAAGCGATAAACGAATACCTTCGCCCGTTAATAATGGAGTTTGAGAAAGCTTGTTCAGAAGGATAGCCAACTCTTCTGCGGATACTTCTTCCAAAGTATCATCAAAAATCGGTGTCATATCTTGCGGATAAAGGGAAACTGCCCCCGCACATTCTCCGCCTAATTCTCTTAATAATGCAAATGGATTGTTGAGCGAAACTTGTTTTATCTGAGCGATTTTCTTCACCACATCACCTTCTGGCAATAAATTAGAAAAGAAACTCCGTGTTTCTTTATCGCCAAAAGCTTCTTTTTGCAACGGAAGCTGATGAGCAATCGCTTCTGTAGCATCATCCGAATATTTGAAGCTCAACCTGGAATTATGCTCTTTTAAAACTCCAATTTTTTTGTTATGAAAATAGACATCAAGCAAATTCATTGATTTTCTCCGTCAATTTTTAATTTAATTCCCAGCATATCCAGAACATATAGCACTTTGCCAATCTGACAGGTTTCTTTGCCCGATTCCAAATCAACAATAAACCGCACACCGACGTTGCATAACCCAGCCAGTTGTGGTTGAGTTAATTTTTGCTCTTTGCGTTTCTTTTTTATTATATCTGCCAAATCTTTTGTTTTCATAAATTTCCCCATCGGTAAATTTTAGTTACAAAGAAAACCTCTTTAATAAAAAATTTCCCCATCGGTAAATATACACCATTAAACGACAAGATGTCAACAAAAAATTTCCCGTTCGGTAAAGTTAAGAAAAACTAAAATAACAAAACAAGTGCGATTCCTTACTTAATTTGCGCAAAAAATCGCACTTATTAAAGTATATTATTCAAAATAATTTAATTGGAAACTGATGGAGTTGTCTCGCTTGCAATCCAATCTCTTATAAAATTTTCTGTTTTAGAGATATTTTCTTTCTTTTTCTCTTTGGCTGAACCATCAACCTTATTTGTTTCAGTTTCAATCCAACAAGTTAACCAATCCCGAGTTTTATTAGACATCTTTTTTTCTCCTCTTTCATTTAAGATTTTAGTATTTTGGTTTTTCATTATCTTTCTCCGTAAAATTTCGTTATTTCTTTAATTATTTTTGTGTTATAATTGTTTAAAGCCTCTATATCAGGCATCTTCATTGTGTTATGTCATTGTCTACCCTCCGTTAAATTTTCATTATTTCCATCCGTTTATATCAATGGTTTTATCCCTAACGGAGTTCAACAATTCGTCAACTTCGGAGCACCATAAAAAGACCTCCTTTACGGAGGTTTTTTTTTTATGGTGAATCAACATTGTTGTGAGCCCGAGACGGCTAGCCGCAACGACTACCTGCAATATTTTGGGCCGAAACGAGGTTAGTTTTGCGGCACACGCAAAACTCATACAGATAAATATTTTCGCTAACCTCCTTTAAACTGCTGGAAAAATAATTAATCCTATATTATAATAAACTATATCCATCACATAAGGAGGGTCTCATGGAGACAAACACCACCGTTGAAAACCTTCGTGCCGAGCATGCGCGTCTTGACGCCATAATCCGCGAAGAAGAGAGCCACATCTGGAAAAATCTGATCAGAATAGAAGAGTTAAAACGGGAGAAACTCCGTAAAAAAGATGAGATACTGCGCCACTCTTTGCAGAATCAATAAAATTTCTTTCTCCTTAACGGCTTCTCCGGTATCTTCCGGGAAGCCGTTAATTTCCTGAGCGTTTACCAAAAACTAACTTCTGCCGTGCTAAATTCGGAACAAACACAATAATTCGGGAATTTAACCATGATTAAATTAATAACCGCAATTTTCTTGGCCTTAGGGATCATAACTTCGGAAAGCTTTGCCGGCGTTCGTTCAATCGTCAGCGATTCCAGCAGCTCCGACGTAGCCGTATCCGGCAACAGCAACGGAAACGACTACACTTACGAAGAGCCGAGTTATGATCTTGATCCCGCCGTACAATGTCAGAATTCCGGTTTTGCCCGCCGTGGCTGTCCGGCCGGATACCGCCCGATCGGCGAATGCCCTTATGATAGCAGCTATTATGCCGGGTGTTGCCTGGCCAAATATCAATATCTGGCCGAAGACTGCATCGCCGCCCACATGAAACCCAGCGCCGACAATTGCATGGGATATTATGCCTGTGAACAAATAGAAACCCCTCAATAGAATGAAAATCATCCTTAAATTGAGGGGCTGTCATATTAAATTATCTTTCTAATATCCCTTACACGGCATAAAATAAATTTTGTGAACAGCACTTCCCTGCACAACATCCCCTCCTTTAACAAAAAACAGAGGAGTATAGTGATCGCCATATTCATAATCCGTGCCATTGAGTGTTAACCTGGAAACAGGTTCTCCTGTGTCTGCATTTGTTCCTCCGCTAACATAAACCCAGCCGCAAGATGACGTACCTTTATCTGTCCCAATTGTAATTAGATCTCTAGTTCCAGAACTGCCCAGACCTTGTCTTCTATTCAAATATGTTCTTCTTGTATAATCCGGCCCCATTTTATTAATAACATCATTCGCCGTCACACAATTATACCTATTGTCAAAAGGACATTTAAGAGCCGTTCCGATACATTCCGATGTAGAAGTCAAATTATACCCTAAACTTTCACAAGAGGGAGATTGAGCACAAGACTGAGCTTGAACACTCGCTGAGGAGAAAGCTATCAATAAAGATAACATCGCTCCTGCAATTTTCACACCATTCTTTTTCATTTTCTTTCTCCTTTTGTTATTTAACCCAACATCTTAAAGTGCCATTGCACCAATAATTATCCAAATCTTTATAACCGGTAGCACAGCCGATGGTGCAATATTTCTGTGAACAGTCTTCATACTCACAAATATTCCCCACCGGACAGCTGTCCAGTTTGCATTTGTTTTCACAGGTCTTGCAATTATTGTAATACTTGACGCCGTTCATCTGACAATAGTCGCTCGGCGTAACCGGCCCGAGTTCCGTACAGGTCTGATTATAACCCGGCTTGCATTCGCAGGCGGTGTATTTGGTCGTACCGTTATAGGTACAGCCGGTTCCCCGCCCCTGTTGGTTTTGCCCGGTACAGGTCTCGGTATAATTGGACGGACAGACACATTCCGAATAGTATTTTTTACCGTCTTCGGTACAGGCATCTCCGGAAACGACCTGCGGTGACGCACAGCTTTCGACCGGATAAAGCGTACGGTTGCAGATACAGCGATATTTGCCGCCGCAGCCGTCTGAACTTAATTCATTCGGATATGAACAACTGTCTGCCGTATATTTATACTTATCGGCACAGCATTGTTTGAAATAGGCATTGCTATAACGGCAAAAATCAAATTTCCAGTACCCCGCGGCACAAGAGGTCTGGGCATATCCCATACTCTTACAAATCTGGTCATAAGGGTCCGCAAATTCAATATTGCCGAAGTCAAGCTGCTTATCTCCGGTAATAAAAGTAACGTTTGCAAGTCTGGGGAAATTTTTAACAGAAACAGACCCCGCATCAGGCAGTTCCAGAGACAGGGTCTGAGGCCCGAATTCAAAGCGGTTTTGGTTCTTTTCTATGAGGGTGGCGTCGGGATTATTTGACAATCCGCCTGTTTGGTTGTTGTTGACAGAAGCCTGTGCCATGGTTGATGAATATACGACCATACCGGCACAGAAAATTATTGTCCTAATAATCCTCATAGTACACCTCGCAGATATAACTGAATCAAGCCTGTTTTTAAGGTATCATACTTGGCAGTAATTGTCAAATAATTCTTAACCTCACAAGATTTTTTGGCTATTCCTTCTACGCGATACTGCTTAGATTTAATAATGATCAGCTGGTTTTAAAATAATTGCATTCGAGAAGACTGGCAGTCATATCAAAAACCTGAACAACATAGCAACCGGCAAAACGCTCCTGATAAACCGCACTAAAAGCATAAAAAAAAAGAGACTAATTTATTAGTCTCTTTTTGTTTTTGCAAAAGATTCTTTAGAATCCTTCAGTATCTAAGCGCTTCCGCAGCTGTTTGCGAGCACGTCTGACAGCTTCTGCCTGACGGCGGGCTTTTTTCTCTGAATTCTTTTCGTGACAACGTCTTAATTTCATTTCACGGAAAATGCCTTCACGCTGCATTTTCTTTTTCAGAACTTTCAAAGACTGAGCTACATCATTACCGATAACAGTAACTTGAACCACTTAAATCACCCCTTTTCAATTTATCTAGAAGGTTATTACACGAATACAGCCAGCTTTGTAACATAAGTTTCGGCAATTGGCAAGCAATTTCTCATCAAGCCCGTTATCGCCCAAAACGCCCAGCCCGTATAAATAAACCTGCACGGAACAGCCGCCGGCTCGCTTCTTTTAAGCAATAATGTTAGGCATAATCCGGGCTTCAACTTTTTCAATTTTCTTTTTAACGCCGGTGCGCAAAGAATTCAGTTGCTTTGCCTGGAAAAAATCGATAGTTTTGTTACGGGTTACCAAATGGCGGATATCTGAGCAGACCCTGCGTTCTTCGAGTTTTAACTCGCAAAGTTGATGCTGAAGTTTGCTCAAATTGTCATTGTTTAGCATAGGCAGAACCCTTTATAAAATGAAAAAACAAAAAAAACGATGATAAAAAAATTTTTTACTGGAAACTATTCCTTAAAATTTGTATTAGTATACAACAAATTTGAAAAAAAAGCAATACTTATCTAAAAACATTTAGGAGTTTTTCAATGAATAATACTAAAAAGATTGGTGTTTTAACCAGCGGCGGCGATTGTTCGGGATTAAACGCGGTCATTCGCGCCGTTGTCAATGCGGCCTCGCAGAAAGGCTGGAAAGTCTATGGCATTCTCAACGGCACTGACGGCCTGACCGAAACACCGATTCAATATGAAGTATTAACCGAACATAACTATTCCGATTCTGCCTGGCCTCGCCTGAGCGGATCTTATCTGGGCTCTTTAAACAAAGGCGTCAAAATGGAATCATTGGAAGAAATGTCTGCCAAATTCGGACGCGGCGTTAAAGAACTCGGCCTTGATGCAATTGTCGTCATCGGCGGCGACGGCAGCATGAACATCTGCGGCAACTATTGCAAAGGCGCCGGAATTAAAATGGTCGGCATTCCCAAAACCATTGACAACGATACTCCGATTACCGAGTTTTCGGTTGGTTTCAACTCTGCCGTTCAGGTTTGCATGGATGCCGTTGACAGTCTGAATCTGACTGCCCGTTCTCATCACCGCGCCCTGATTCTGGAAGTTATGGGACGCGATGCCGGACACCTCGCCATGCATGCGGCTTTAGCCGGCATGGCCGATGTCTGCCTGGTTCCCGAAATTCCTTACAAAATTGATTCCATTATCAACAAATTGAAAGCGGTTAAGGCTTCCGGACGCAATCATGCCGTAATCGTCGTTTCCGAAGGCATCAAAAATGAAAACGGCGAACATTTAATCGGTGCTCAAAACCTGATTGGCGAAAAGGTTTACGGCGGCATCGGCGATTATCTCAGCGCCGAAATCAACAAACGCTATAAAGAATTTCAAACCCGTGTAACCCGCCTCGGACACGTTCAGCGTGCCGGAGCTCCGACCGCTTTCGACCGCACTTTGGCCGCTGTTTTCGGTGCCAAAGCCGTTGAATTGCTCGACAAAGGCGAAACCAACCGTATGGTTATTTGGAAAGGCGGAAAAGTTTCTTCTGCGGCTATTGAAGAAGTCATCAAAGAAGGAACCACCCTGTTAAATCCGGACAGCGACTACGTCAAAGCTGCCGTTGCAACCGGTATGTATGTCGGTGAAGTTAAATAACAGCGCCCAATCATCTAAAAAACCCCGCACGATGCGGGGTTTTTTAGATTAAATATTCTTATAAGGAACGAAGTAAAAACTGGGATTTCTTCCAAATGCCTCAACATAATCCCCCGGACTGACTTGAGAATAGAAAAATGTATGCATATCTGGTATTCCGGTCTGGCTGGCATAAAAACCGTTAATCGTAACTGTTCCGCCTCGATTAGTAATATCCTGTAAATGTCCTATGATAATACCATAACTGGTAACATAATATCTGGAAGAAGTCGGATTAATCAATTTCTTTTTACTCCAGTCTAAAACCATATTCTTAATCACATCCGCTTTCTTAACGCAGTTAAAATAGGAAGTGTTAAAGGGGCACTTGAGAGCGGGACTGAGACAGTCAGAGGTACTTCCGGTATAAGTATACCCGAGGCTTGAGCATGAAGGCTGAGCACCGCAGGTCTGGGCATAAGCGTTGCCGACAATCGCCGAGGTTAAAA
>ENA-UONU01000148-UONU01000148.1-human-gut-metagenome-genome-assembly--contig:-CS51-NODE-148-length-101645-cov-21.905818_pt1 | contig 101645 bp, 112 predicted proteins | sample MGYA00242462_ERZ724009 | MGnify/ENA metagenome assembly ERZ724009 | reverse complement strand
GTTATTATGGAGAATATCTATGAAACCTATCATCTTTTTTGCCGCCGCTCTTTGGGCCTCTCTCGCTCCCCTCTATGCCAAAGCCCAATGTGCCGTTCAGCCATCGTGCTCAAGCCTCGGATATACTTATACCGGCTCAACTTCAGACTGTGTCAATACCCCGATGAAGTGCCCCTTTAACACATCCTATTTTAACTGCACTAAAAAAGCAGATGTCATCAAACAATTTAAACCCAATTGGTCAAAAAAAAGAACTGTCAGCAAAGGAAGCTTTTATCCCTCATCAAGCGGATTTATCTTTGGCAAATTTTTTGACATTAATAAATATGGTGCATTCGTCACCGTTAACGGTACAAAAATTGGTTCCATTACCGGACTTCAAAAACAGGGAACTACTTTCTTTCTGATGGTCGCATCCGGCGACAGCATTAATATTGACGCAGACAACGTACAATTATATTTTGTTCCCTTTGCCGGAAACTAAAAAAAACAGCCTCGGTAACCGAGGCTGTTTTTTCATACTCCGACAAAATCAAAAGCCGAGTTTTTCTTTAATCTGACGGGCAACAGCCAAATAAGCATTGGCATAAGCACTGCCCGGCATGGAGTAAACCACCGGTGTTCCCGCATCCGAGTTTTCGCGGATGGCAATATGCAGCGGAATTTCGCCCAAAAAAGTCTCTCCCAGTTTCTCTGCCGTCTTACGGGCACCCTCATGGCCGAAAATATCCGCCCGGGCACCGCAATGCTCGCAAATATAATAGCTCATATTTTCCACAATGCCCAAAATCGGCACATTAACTTTTTTGAACATATTAACGCCTTTTACCGCATCAATCAGCGCAATATCCTGCGGGGTAGAAACAATAACCGCACCGGCAAAATCCAGTTTCTGCGACAACGTAATCTGAATATCTCCGGTTCCCGGCGGCATATCGATAACCAGCACATCCGTTCCGCCCCAGTTAACCTCGGTCAAAAGCTGCTGAATGGCCCCGCAGGCTTTGGCCCCGCGCCAAATCAACGGAACATCCTTATCAATCAGCGTACCGATGGACATCGACTTAATGCCCAGATATTGAAACGGTTCAAAAGTTTTGCCGTCATAAGACACCGGTGCCACCCCCTCATATCCCAGCATCGTCGGAACCGACGGCCCGTAAATATCGGCATCAAACAAAGCCGTTTTAAGTCCGGTTTGGGCTAAAGCCAAAGCCAGATTGACCGAAGTTGTCGATTTACCGACCCCGCCTTTTCCCGAAGCCACGGCAATAATCTTCTTCACGCCCGGAACCAGCCATTTTTCTTCCTCAGGTTTCAGCGACGGGGCTGCCTTTTCACCGGTATGAATCACCGAAATTCTGCGCTCCCCGGCCAACGCTGACAACCGCTGCTTCAGCGCCTCGTCTTTATCGGAATTTTCATTGCCGTTCCGTAAAGTTACGATAATCCGTTTATCATTGACTTTAACGCTTTCAATATCTGCGGCATTGAAATATTCGCCGGCAATCCGGCTGATTTCACTTTCCATAATGCGCTCCTCTGCCTGTTGATAGTTTTATCATCAATTGTTTTTAGCTGATATTTATATTATATATGAGAACAAAGCAATTAATAAAATAGACAGAGGTGCAAAATATGGCAAAAAATCAAGGACCATGGGGAAACAATGACAATGCAAACCCCTGGGGCGACAATGAAGAAACCTTAAACAGTCCCAAAGTCGTCGATTTCAGCGTGCTGGAGCGCATAAAAAAAGACGACGGATTTGATTTCAAAATCCGCTGGGCGCTTCTTGCGCTGCTGGTTATTTGGCTGCTTTCAGGCTTTTATCAAATTCAGCCCAGCGAACAGGGCGTCGTTCTGCGTTTCGGCGCTTATGCCTACACGACCGATGCCGGCCTGCACTACCATCTGCCCTACCCGATTGAAAGCGTCGAAAAAGTCAGCATCACTCAGGAAAGAAGCATCACCATCGGCGAAGCCGCTTACAGCAGCGGCAGCAACTCTTTCACCGAAAGCCACATGCTGACCGGCGACGAAAACATCGTTGACATTAACCTGACTGTTGTCTGGCGTATCAAAAATGCCAAAGACTACCTCTTCAACATGCGCAGCCCGGACATCACCGTTCAGGTCGCCGCCCAGTCGGTTCTGCGCGAAATTGTCGGACAGTCGGAAATGCAGCCGATTATCACCGGCGACCGCGGCAAAGTTGAAGACGAAACCAAGGCCGAACTGCAGAAAGTGCTTGACGAATTCGGCTCCGGCATAGAAATCGTCCGTGTCAAACTGCAAAAGGCCGATCCGCCCAAACAGGTTGTCGATGCCTTCAACGAAGTTCAGCGCGCCAAAGCGGATATGGAACGTTTCAAAAACGAGGCTGAAGCCTATCGCAACGAAATTCTGCCCAAGGCTCGCGGCGAAGCCTCCCAGCGCCTGCAAAACGCTCAGGCCTACAAAGAAGCCGTGGTTAACAAAGCCAAAGGTGACGCCGAACGTTTTATCTCGGTCTATAACGCCTATAAACAGGGCAAAGAAGTTACCAGCAAACGCCTGTATCTCGAAACGATGGAAAACGTCCTGAACAAATCAAACAAGATTATTCTCGACCAGTCGGCCAAAGGCAACAATGTGCTGCCCCTGCTGCCGCTGAACACCAATACGTCAACCGTTGCAACCGAGAAATAGGAGAATGCCCATGTTTAATCGTTACAAATATTATCTTCTGGCGGTTCTGGCTGTCGTTTTGTTTGTCGGTGCCAATTCCGTTTATATCGTTGCCCAGCCGGAACAGGCGATTGTCCTCCAGTTCGGCGAACCGATGCGCCTGGTCAAGGAACCGGGACTGAAATTCAAAGTGCCGTTTATTCAAAACGTGGTCATTTACGACACACGTTTGTTAAACCTTGACCCGCCGGCACAGGAAATCGTCCTTAATGACAAAAAACGTCTCGACGTTGACAGTTTCACCCGCTATAAAATCGTTGATCCGCTGCGTTTTTACAAGACCGTCCGCACCGAAGAGCAGGCCCGCGGCAAACTGGCGGAAATCGTCAATTCTTCCGTCCGTAAAATTCTCGGCCGCATTACTCTGCCGGAACTGCTCTCCCAGAAACGGACCCAGATTATGAGCGACATCAGTTCGGCTGTCAAAAGCGATGCCGCCCAAATCGGCGTCAGCGTCGCTGACGTGCGTATCCGCCGGGCAGATTTGCCGCTTCAGGTTCTGCAGGCGATTAACGCCCGCATGAAAACCGAACGCGAACGCGATGCCAAAGAATTCCGCGCTCAGGGGCAGCAGCAGGCACAGCAGATTCGCGCCAAAGCCGAAAAAGAACGCACCATCATCATCGCCGAAGCTGAAAAACAGGCGCAGATTACCCGCGGTCAGGGTGACGAACAGGCCATTAAAATCTGGAATGACGCAGCCAACCTCGACCCGCAGTTTTACGCCTTCTACCGTTCGCTGGAAGCCTACAAAAACGCCTTGGCTGACGGCAGCGCTTCTTTGGTCTTGTCTCCGGACTCCGAATTTTTTGAATACTTCGGAAATTCCGCCCCGAAAAGGAAATAAGCCTGATGCGGATAAAACCGGTTCTGTTTGCTTTTTTCATTGCGTCCCTCGGCTTCAGCGGTGAAGCCGGGGCGCAGTTTCCCTCCTTTGCCGACCTGGCAGAAAAACTGACCCCGAGCGTGGTCAATATTTCCAGCTTCAGTCAAAGCGAAACGGAAAACGGCGAAGGGAACACGCCCTTGTCGGAATCTCTCGGTTCCGGTTTTATCATAGACGGAAACGGCTACATCATCACTAACAACCACGTGGTTGACAAAGCCGAAAGCATCAGCATCACCCTCTCGGACAACACCAAAACCGAAGCCAGAGTCATCGGCAAAGATCCCAAAACCGACCTGGCTCTGATTAAAATCGAAACGAAACGCCCCTTAAATGCGGTTAAATTCGGCGATTCGGACAAGATTCGCATCGGCGACTGGGTTTTGGCCATCGGCAATCCTTTCGGCCTCGGCAGCAGTGTTACCGCCGGCATTGTTTCAGCCAAATCACGGGATATTGAATCCGGCCCCTACGACAGTTTTATCCAAACCGATGCTTCTATTAACCAGGGCAACTCCGGCGGCCCGATGTTTAATCTGCAAGGTGAAGTCATCGGCATCAGCAGCGCCATTTTTTCGACCACCGGCGCAAGTCAGGGCGTCGGCTTTGCCATTCCCGCCAATTTGGCCGGATGGGTTATCAGTCAGCTGAAAGAACACGGCGAAGTCAAACGCGGCTGGATTGGCATTAAAATTCAGCCCAACACGCCGGAAATCGCCGACAGCCTGGGTATCAGCGCCAATCAGGGCGTGGTCGTCTCCGGGGTAACCGAACAGGGACCGGCACAAAAAGCAGGTCTTCAGGCCGGTGACATCGTCTTAAGTTTCAACCGTCAGCCGATTGACAACACCAAAAATCTTTCCCGTCTGATTGCCGAAACCAAAATCGGCACACCGGCCCCGATTGAGATATGGCGCAGCGGACAAAAACAAACCCTCACCGTTCCGATAGAACTGATGCCGGAAGAAACGCCGCTTTCCGCAGCCAAAGAAACAGCTTCAGACGCCGCAGAAACGCCGGACAACGGCGAAAGCCTGAATATCATCGGCTTTACCGTCAAGGAAATTTCTCCCGAACTGGCCGAACGTTACAAGCTGGCCCCGTCAACATCGGGAGTGGTCGTCACTGATATTCTGCCCAATTCCGATGCATCACGCAAAGGCATCAAAATCGGCGATATTATCGTTAAAATCGACAAACGCAACATCATCGGCGAAAGCGCGTTTCATGAATATGTCAACGATGCCCGGCGCGAAAACAACCGTCCGGTCTTACTGGCCATTCAGGGACAGGAAGCCCTTCACTTTGTAGCCGTAAAGTTAATGAGCCATGACTAGAGTAGATTTTTACCACCTGCAAAAACAAACACTGGAACAGGTCTTGCCCAAATTGCTGGAAAAAGCCTATTCAACCGGAAAAAACATCAAAATCAAAGTCGGCAACGAAATGCGCGTCGAATTCATCAACTCGCACTTATGGACCTTTGACGACACCTCCTTCATTCCCCACGGAAGCAAAAAAGACGGCTTTGCCGAACTGCAGCCGATTTGGCTAAGCTCCGACAACGACAACCCCAACCACGCCGCCCTCCTTTTTTTGGTCGACGGAGCCGCCGTCAGCGCAGATGATGCCGGCGCTTATGAACGTATTTTCAATATTTTCGACGGTAATCTTGAAACTGCAGTTGAACAATCCCGCGGTCTATGGAAAGAATTTAAAGCTGCCGGAATGGAAACTTATTACTGGCAGCAGGAAGAAAACGCAAGATGGATTCAAAAAGCCTAGAACAACAGCTTCACGACGCCGGGTTGGTCGAAATAAAAGACCCGCATTTCATCATTGACCTGATGTACGCCCGCGCGAACAATATGTCCGGCTGTGCCGCCTACCGGGAAATCGGCCTGGGCAACCGGGCTTTCGTCCGTACCGCACTTTACGGCCGGCTGCTGAACCTGGTACCCGAACTGGAAGCCATGCGGCTGAAAATGAGAATTTGCGATGCCTATCGTCCGCCGCTGGCTCATACGATTATGCTGAAAAAAGTTGCCATTCCGGGCCTGTTTGCAGCCAATTATCAGCTTTCCAACCATTGCCACGGCACCGCGGTTGACGTCTGCCTGACCGATTTGGACGGCAAAAATCTTGAATACCCTACCGCCGTTGATGCCTACACGCCGGAAATTTTTCAGGCTTTGCAACAGGGCAATGAAGCCCCTTTCCGTGAAAATCTTATCCGAGCCCGTCACGATTATTTGCAGGCTTCTCCGGCCGCTTTGGCCAACCGCGCCCTGCTCAAAGATCTGATGTGCCGCCACGGGTTTGAACCGATTCCGCACGAATGGTGGCACTACAATTTGAACGGATTCGAACGCTATCCGGTAGTAGAACCGGCCTGTTTTAAGAATTACAGCCTCTAACTTCCGCTTTTGCTCTCCGATTGAAATTTAACTGTTTCGCTTCTTTAAACCATGCGGCAGAGACGTGGTTTTTTTATGGAAAACGTCTTGACTTTTTTGCCTGAAAAAGGCACTATTTTGTCTAATAGATCATTATTATAAATTTCAAATAATTTTTAAGCCATGGAGTTATTATTTATCCTTGCCGCTGTTCTTCTCATCGAGATGACGGCCGAGCACGAACAGAAATTGCTGGATTACCGCAATTGTTACATTTATTCGCTGCCGCAGGAAGTTCGGTATCACTTTCCCGCTTCCCTATTCGGAGCTGTCTGCAAACGCCTGTTTGACATCATCGTTTCACTGGCTGTCTTGTTGACTGTCTTCCCGCTCATTTTCCTGATTGCGGCACCGCTGATAAAACTGACGTCTTCCGGCCCGATATTCTTTACACAAAAAAGATTAGGGCTGTATGCCGAACTGTTTGACTGTTACAAGTTTCGCACCATGTACACAAATCCCGGAGCTGAACCTGTACGAAAAAATGACAGCAGAGTAACCCCGGTCGGCAGATTTCTGCGCAAAACACATCTTGATGAATTTCCGCAGTTCTTTAACGTGCTGATCGGCGATATGAGCATCGTCGGCCCCAGACCATTTCCGGCAGAAGTCTATCGGGAATTTTCCTCTTACTACAAGGGTTTTCTGCGGCTGGTTGTCCGGCCCGGCATAACCGGACTCGCACAGCTTAACGTTCCCCGCAACACAAATCCCGGACAGGTCATCAAGAATGACCTCTATTACATCCGCAGGCTGTCCTTGTATCGGGACTTTAACATCATTTGCCGGACATTGCTGTTAAGAGACCATTCATTCTGAAACAATAAAAAGAGCTTCCTTTTCAGGAAGCTCTTTTTATCTCTCACGGGAATTTCCGTCATTGTCGTATTCCAGCAGGCGCGTAATATTCCGTTCCACCTGACGGTCTATCTGATTTGAAGGAACCTGCTTCGGAGCATACTTTCCGTTCGGCGCAAACAGCATATCTATCAGTTCCATCGGATTTCTTCCCTCCAGCATTTGCTGTTTGGTCATCTCCACCGCCACCTGCTGCACCATCGCATTGCGGAAAGCATCCTGTGCGGCCAGCCGGCTCTGCTCCTGCTGCCGATGCTCTTTTTCGGTATATTTGCGATGAAAACGGGCAAATTCATAAACGGGATCGCCTCCCCGGCTGAAATCGGGCAACCCGACTAAATTGGTCTTGGTGTCAATCAATGTCTTGATACCCATACCGTTCTTGTCCCGATAAATCATCCAGTCATTAATGATTTCCGGAAAAATTGCCTCTCGCACATTATCGGCTCCGGCCATGCCGAAATCAATCCGGTCCCAGTCTCTGTCAGCCGTTGCCACCTGAATATTATTCATAAAATACTCTTTATTCTCTGCCTGCCGCCGCGCCGGATTAGTCAAAGCCTGCGCCAGACAAATCGCCACCAGCGAATATTTGAGTTCCTGCGCCGTTTTATAACGCAGTTTGCGCGGATCACGCCGCACTTCCGCATCATCCAAAGCCTGATTCAAACAATGATTGCGCAACACCTGCAAGGCCTCAAGCTGCTCCTGCGCCAGCTCCACATTGGCAATAACCCGCACCGAAGCCACTTTGTTAACCAAGGCTTCCAATTTAAGCTGTAAACTCTGACCTGTCATTTTCTCTCCGCTGTCACAAAATCTGCCCTTAATATATCACAAAATCCCGCCGGCAACAAGCCCCTCGCTGCATGACAGGTTATAATTTTTAACAAAACTTTTACAATTTTGTCTATTGCGTCCTTTTGCAAAATGTGATATGTTTTATTTCAGACAAACCAATTAATTTATATAAATTATGAAAAATTTAGCTTTGCCGTCAGAATTGATGGCTTTTATCAATGAGAGTGGAAAATTCGTTTTCATCGACGATTTTTCCGGATGGGGTGAAGAAGCTCAGTTGAAAAACTTTCGTTTCGGTCCCGCTATGGAAGGCAACAAACTGATTGCCGACACCGGAGAAGAATTCGGTTTTCAATATGTATCCATGCGCAGGGGCAATCATCTCACCGTTCAGCTTCGCGACCACCGGGAAAAAAGCTGTCAGCAGCTCAAATTGGCCGACCTGCCGATTTTCCGAGAGTTCGACGTCGTTATCTGGACCAGCGGAGAGTCGCTTCAGGGTTTTGCTCCCGTCTGCGGAAACAAATTCGAACTGGCCGTTTTTCTGCAAAATCTGGAAGACTACGACGCTCCGGATGATTACCGCTGGTCAAGGACAAAAGCCGAAATAGCTTCTCTTGCCAAGTTCTTGTACAAGAACAACCCCAACAAAACCAAATCCATTCTGGACGATTTGGATTAAAAAAATTATTAACCGTTTTTCAACCCGGCCTCACCGCCGGGTTTTTTATTTTCAAATTCACCTTAACTGGCTGTCTTTGCTGCCGCGGCGGTTATACAGGCTGACAGCCCTATTTTGCTTGTCGGCTTCTTCCTGACAACCCACGCAGAGACGCACGCCGGGCATGGCTTTCCGCCGTGCCTCGGGAATTTCTTCACCGCATTCCTCACAATAAAGCAGGCTTTCTCCTTGCGGAACGTTTCGCCTTGCCCGATGAATTTCATCATTCACCGTATCCTGAATTTGATCCAGAACGGCATCGTCATCTGTCCATCCGACTGCCATATTTCCTCCTCTTTGCTTTATAATATAAATCAGCCGAAAACAAAAATAAACCCCGGATTTCTCCGGGGCCGTTATCTTCAATACACAAAAACTATTTTTCCCACTTGTCCAGATAAGTTTCGAACTCTTTCCGGTTATTGCGGAAGAACAAAGCCGTCAACGCCCGGTTGCCAAGCTTTCCGATAGCGATTCTTTTCATCACTTCCTCATGGGAACCGTTTTTCATCAACTCAATATCCTCTTTCTTTTCATCAAAAGGACAGGATATTCTCAAGAAACAGGACGTCAGAGCCTCATAATCCAGCGGCCGTACTTTGAACATCGCCCACAAAAAGCCGTTTATGTCGCAATACGGACAATCAAGATAAAACATTTTATCCTCATGCGTACCTTTCCGGGCCAAAACAGAAGCCCCGCCATAATCCAAATACGGATGCCGGGCCAGATAATAGCGGACTTCGGACATCAGACGATACTCTGCCAAATCAGCATGCGTATCTTTCCACAATCCGTATTTGTCAACGTAAGCCTGAAACTCCGGTGTCAAAACCTCCCTCAGCATCCGATGCTGATATTTGACCGGAAGCTCCCGCAGAGAAATATAAGTATGATATTCCCGCAGACTTTCCTGATTTCCTTTTCCAAGGCCGTCAAACATTTCTTCCAGCAGTTCATCTGCCCAACCGTGCTTGCGAATATGCAGATTTATCTCTTCCGCATTGCCGCGTTTACGCAGCTGCCGCTGATGCAGGGCATCAAAACCGTGACACTCCATATAGCGCATAAGCTCGCTATGGTCGCCGCGATCCAGAATAACGCCCTGGGCCAACTTGTCAAATCCCTGATAAGAACAATAAGCGTTCATTTCCTCGGGATTATTTCGCTGCGCAATGATAACCTGTACTTTCTCCGGCAAAATACAATTGCGAATCTCCCGCAGAAAGCTTCTTTTCTCCGGCGGACAGTTTGCCTTTCCGTACTGGTGAATCATAAACATGATTTCATCATGATTTCCTCTTTCGGCAATTTCGATTGCCCGGGTATGCGGCAATTCCTGAATTGCCCAGACATAAACATAACCGTTAATCTGGAAATACGAATCCACATATCCGTGAACGCTTTCCAAATCCCTCATAACCTGTTCGCGAGTCTCTTTTTCCTGCCAAGCCGCAGCTCCTTGAGCCACACACTTGTTGTCATTAATAACTTCCATAATCTCAAAAAAATAATTGGTTAATGATTTTTTCTTATCACTTTTCAGCCAAAAATCAACTAAAAAGAAAAGCGGCTTAACCTGCCGCTTTTGAAACTAAATCCCCTCAATCTTGAGAATTTTCTGCAACGGATACCAAATTGTGGCAAACAGCAGCAGCGTAACCAGCATTGTCCAATAAATTCCCCAACCGTCCAACAGCGGTTTCATCAGCATAAGCATTCCGCCCTGTATCATTGTCGCATACATTGAACTGACGGAAATAACCGTGCCCCGCTCAGAAGAAGCGGTACGATGATGAATCAGCGAGCTGAAAACCAGCGCATACATTTTCTGCATGGCCGCCACCACGGCAATAACCGCACAGCATAAATAAACAAAAGCCATATTTTTAACCAGCAAAGCCCCATACACGGCTGCAACAGCCGTGACCACCGCCGCCACGGACAAAAAGAGTATTTTTCGGATTCCCAACCGCTCATAAGCCGAATGGGCAAACTTTGAGAAAAGAATTCGCGAAAACTGATTAAGCCCCACAAAAAAACCAAACAAAGCAACCGCCACACCGGCATCCTCCATCGTCGGCTGCAGAATCCACAGCAAAACAATGGTAAAAGCCCCGAACAATGCCGGAAACAACATAAACAGATTTATTTCCGGATGCTTAACCGACATTTTGACTATTTTTGCCACATCCTGCATCGGGCTGCTTTCCGGTGCAATTTTCCGCCGCACTTCTTTCAGCTCCGGCAACAAAAAGGTACAAATCACGGCCAGCAGAGCGGCAACCGTTTCAACCGCAATAATACCGTTGCCCAAAACAGGATAAAGAATACCGCCGGCTATCGTCGCGGTAAAACTTGCCGTCGAAGCATAAGTCGCAATACTGCCGTTTTCTTGCAAAAACTGCTTTTCCCGTTTCATCCTCTTCAACAAATCATAAGCATAAGCCTCTTTGGTTCCGGAAAATAAGGCCGCGGCAAAGCCAAAAGACATTTCGCACAAGGCAATCTGCCAAAAGCCATAGGCAAAATACAACCCGACATTTCCGGCCAGCCAGATAAGCGCTCCGATGAACAAAACCTTTCTCCGGCTGAAAACGTCGGAAACATACCCGCTGGGAATTTCCAATGCAAACGCCGCAATTCTGAACACCCCCTGAATCAAAAAGAAATCGCCCAGCGTTATTCCTTTATCCTGATACAGCAAAACCGCCACCGGAATAATCAGCATAAACATCAGAAAAAATTCGCTCCACTTCAAAAGCCGAAGCGCCGTCTCATCCGATACTCCGCAAACAAACCGCAATTTTTTCTCCCGGGCAAGTCATGACAAACAGGTTATTCTAGACATATTAACCGCTAAAAGTAAACCGTTAAATAGAACTCAGCTTTGAAAAATGTCCATTCCCAGCCGCGTTCCCCAGACCAGCAGAGCATAACGGGCCAGTTTTCCGGCAAACATTGCCGCCGCCGTCACACTGCCGCTTGCCCGCATATAGCCGAGCACAAAGGGAATAACGTCCCCGACTGCCGGCAAAAAACTGAAAAAAGCGCTTAACGCCCCTTTATAGCGCAGCTGCTCCTGCACCCCCGCCATTTTTGCCGCACTGAACTTTAAATGCTTCTCCAGCCACTCGGTTTTGCCCAAACGCCCGAGATAATAATTAGTCATTCCGCCCAGCGTATTGCCCAGCGAAGCCCACCATAAACACCAACCGGCAGGGTATCCTGCCGCAATCATCGCCATAAAAAACACCTCCGAGCCGACCGGAAGAATTGTCGCCGCCAGAAAAGAAATAACCGCCAGCCCGACATAACCGTATTCAATATAATTTTCCATTTCTGTCTTTCCGTCTCCCTGCCCGCAAACACACTTCACTCGGCCTGCCGGAGACAAGCCCGAACAATTTAGACAAAATTATCAATATTTTATTGAAAAACGTAAAAAAATATGATATGCTGTTTGCATTGCAATAAGAATATGTTTTATTATTTTGGAAGGTTTTCATGGTTATGATTTGAAGTTTGTTTCAGATTATAGTTATGTTCTGCCGGAATAATAAAATATAATTTTATTCTAAAGAAATTAACTAATAATAACAATCAAAAACAAAAAAAATCATGAAAAGTTTTATCTTCAACCCAAGCGAAAAATGGTTCAAAGGCGAAATTATCCTTCGCTACAACCTCAAAACCCTGCTGAAACTAATCCTGTTCATCATCATTCTGCCGTTTGCCGTTCTCTACTACCTCGGCAAAGCATTGTGGCAAAGCGCATGTTGGCTGGGAAAAAATCTCTGGCAGGGCATTTGCTGGCTGGGACGCAAACTCTGGCCGGTCATCTGCGGACTGGGCCTCCTGCTGCTGGCTTTCTGGATTTGGCTCAAAGGCCTGTTCCGCAAAAAAGCCAAACCGACAGAAGATCCGCAAACCGCGACATCTGACCGCAGACGAAACTGGATGTGGCTGCTTATCCTGTTGTTATTGCTGCTTGGCGGCATTCTGACTTGGAGAAGCTGCACTTCAAAAAACAATGCGGACGAACCGTCTGCTGCTCCCGCTCAGGTTTATGACAACTCCTTTGACCGGGTAATTGTCGCCAGAGCTTATTTGGACGGCGTTCAAACCACGGTCTCAAAGGACTGCCCGCGGGCACTGGTAGGTTTCAAATTCATCAATAACCAACCGGTTAAAGACTTCAACTTCACGGGAATGACTTATGAACAGGCCATTCAAGTTGTTGCCGAAGACTGGAAACCCTTGGTTGTTGATAACCTGTCGGCGGACGTAAAACTTTCCGAGCAGCAAATGGCCGTAGTAACTTTGGTTGCCATGCGCATGGGCAAAAACGGATTTCCGCGTTCAACCTTCCTCCAAAAGGTAAACGAAGGAGATTTCGATGCTGCGGGAAAATGGCTGCTGCTTCAGAAGAAAAACGGCGAAATACGCAAAGTCGGCGAAGAACCGACCCAGTATTTCTACATGCTGAAACTGCTCTGGAACAATCAGCTGCAAATTGACGACCTGCTGGATTTGCCGATGTTCTCTTATCGTGCCCTGCCGCTCGACAGCCTCTACCACGCTGACGGCAGCTGCAACTTTAACGAACACATTCAACAAATGTTAAAGAAAGGCAATTTCACCACGCCGCGCACCGCTTTGGAGCTCTAAAAACCCGGAAAACCTGAAAAAAATTCCTCCCTGCCGCAAGGCTCGGAGGAATTTTTTTGTACTTATCTTCCGCTTGTCTTTTTAAGGTTGCTTTTTATTCTCTCTGCTTGTAGCATGGTTCCACATTATGGCTGACATAATGTAAGACTAACTATCGAAAGGACTGTAAAATGAAAAAATTAGCTATTCTTGCTGTATTGTTCGCTTTGTCTGCCTGCACCGGCACCCGCGGCACCATCGGCGGACAAAAAGTCTGCACCAATGACTATCTGTTGGGTGTTCTCTCTCTGTCCGAGATTGTTTCTCCTTGCAGCAAATAAAACGGTTGATTTAGAAGTTTTAAGTCCTTCTCCGAACGGAAGGACTTTTTTTATGCCCTTCGGCGGTCACACATGCCGCAGTCGGAACAGCCGTTGCAAATCAGCCGGCTGCCGCAGCTGCTGCATCTTTCGCGAAATTTTTTATGATAAACAATCGGCTCGTCAAACAAACTTTTCCCTTCCGGGCGCTGCAACTTGAATTTTATTTCCTTTCCCGGATGCTGCAGCCCTGATTTATAGGCCATCCGACTCTGCAAAGATTTGTCCGGCAGATGATAAACCTTGCCGTCCTTCTCAAAATTGGTTCCGGTTTCGATAAAGCAGAAACGGACATCGGCCGCAGCACATTCCTGATATAACTGCCGCACCCACTCATATTTCAACGGCCGCGAACCGTCATAATTCTCCCCGCCGGCAATAACCTGCTCAATCTGCCCCGAAGACAGATAATCTTTAAGGCTCACGGCTCCGATAAACGGAGCTGCCATAATTCCTTTATGCTTAAACGGCAAACGCAGCAGCAACGGCACCCGTTCGTCAGCCCGCCGTTGATTTTCACAGGTCACATTGAAAAAAATATTCTCCCAGCCTTCGCCCCAATCCGGCGGCAGACAGGCGCTCACCCGTTCCGGCCGCTTGGTCAGCAGAAAGAAAACCACGTCAGGACGCTGTTTCATCATTGCCCAGGCCTCAGAGCGCCAGGCATCTGCCTCCTCCACAAAAAAATCAGACGTCATACAGACACGGATATGTTCGCCGCTCTGAATTTTATAATTGCCGTTTTTGTCCTTCTGCAAAGGATAGTTAAAATTATTTTTAACCTTGTAAACCCGGCTGCCGTCCTGCCCGCGCTGCTTGTCGAGAAAATACATATAACAGTTTGCGCAGCCTTCGCTTTTTTTCACACAGCCATGCCAGGGATTCCAAATATCATGCATTACCCTTTCCCCGCCGATTAAACCGCTTTTCCCTCAATATACGGCAAAGACAAGCCGAAATGCAAAAAGTTTTTGCCTTCGGCTGCAAAATTATATCTTGACCATCACATGATGAATAAAATCCAGCATTTTCTTAATCTTTTCGGTATTTCTGTCATCATAATGGGAAACGACCCAGCAGGAATGATGCAGCCGGAGTCCCAAGTCCAGATAGACCCAGTTCTCCCGCTGCAAGCCATATTGCAGCGGCTGCAAAGAAGCGGCCAACCCAAAATCCGTCGCCTGAATCAGCAAATTGGACGAATCGAAATGGGCGACCGGTTTCTTTGCCTCTGCCATCATTTGCCGCCATTCCTCCCAATTTTCATTATATTCACGTCGGTTGCACAGGTCATAATTAGCCAGCAGATCGTCAATATTCTTCGGCATCCCGTACTTTTTGATATAGGGAATGGAAGCAAACAGCCCGAATTCCCGCTTATATTCCTTAACCACCAGCGAATTGTCTTTCTGCGGATACTGATAAACGATTGCAATGTCCGCTTTTCTGGCTTTCAGATTAACCTCGTTGTGATTCGAGATCACATCGACACAAACTTTCGGATAGAGTTCATGGAATTCCACCAAATGCGGCATTATATAAATTCCGATTCCGTCTGTCATGGATATTTTCAAATGGCCGGAAATGCTGTGCTCTGCCAGAGAATAATTCTCCAACTCATAAAACAGGGTATCCAGACGTTCCGCCTGTTTGTAAATTTCCATCCCTTCGTGCGTGGGCGTCATGCCGCGGGAACAACGAGACAGCAGTTTTGTCTTCATGGTTTTCTCGAAAGCCTTGATTTCTTTAGAAAGGCGAGATTCCGTCGTTCCCAAGTATTCTGCGGCTTTTGTATAGCTTCCGAGATCTATCGTCGCCTTCAGATAAGTAAGCGGAGCGATGAGCGATTTCTTGCGGGTTATATCCATAGGGGCATACCTGTTATGTTAATTAAGCTTCTTCTAAATTAGAAATTTTTGTAAATACTATAGCCCATAGCCGGTTTATTGCAACAAAAAACAAAATGGAGAAGAAATGAAAGTTACAGTTGCCAGAACATTAGATGATTTTATGAAAGTTATGGTCATCAGGGGCATTATATTTATCGGTGAGCACGGCCACCGTTACAATATGGAATTCGACGAACATGAATTAAGCAACCGCACTCACATGCTGGCGCTTGACGACACCAACGAACCCATCGGCATCATGCGGGTACTCAAGGACGGCAAAGATGCCAAATTTGAACGTTTGGCCGTTATGCCCGAATATCGCAAAAAAGGCGTTGCCGTAAACATCGTCAAAGCAGGCATTGAATACTGCAAAACTCAGGGAATTGAAAACATTTACCTGTTCTGCGAACCTCAGCTCGAAAAATATTGGAGCAAGCAGAACTTCACCCGCATCTGCGGCGGAAAGATTTTAAAATATCGCGGACTTGATCTGGTTCCGGTCATGAAAAAAGTAAATGAAAGCACTCCGATTACCGCAGCCGAAAGAAACAAAATTCCGCCTATTTTGCTTCAGCAGAAAGGAGAATGGGTCCTTCCTCCGGAAGAAAAAATGAAACTGCTGATTATCAAAAAACAAAGGAAACAACATCTCTGACTAAGGACTGACTATGATTAAAAACAACCTCTCCCAGCGGCATTTTCTGGAACAAAACAACAAGGTCAACAATCTTTTCGAACATCTTCTGCAACAGATGCGGACGCTGGGCTATCCTGAAACCCGCCTCTGGATAAACGTTGCCAGGCAGTCCTTTGAACACGAGCTTTTCGAACAAATAAAGAAAAACTGACCGATACCAGAAACCGGCCTCAAACTCAGCTTCCGCAAAATTTATGCAAAAAAAAGCACCCTGACGGGTGCTTTTTTTTGATAAATTCAGACGATTTTCAAATCTTTCGCCATATAGAGGGCAAAAGCCCTGTCTTCTGCCGTAAGTTTGCAGGTCAGTGTTTTCTTCACCTTTCGTGTTGACACCTGAAAGCCAAGTAGCTCTTTCCTTTCATCCTGATAAAGAATCAAGAGGGAATTATCGATTTGCTTTCTTTTCATCTCAGCCAATCTGATATTCAGTTTCTCTCTGTATTTAACAAGCTTTATACATTCTTGAAACGTAAGAAAGCGCCACCCGTCCTTAATCTTGGCACACGCTTCGAATGACGTAAAATCTGCACCGACATACTTCAGAAGCGTAATTCTATCCTCGGAATGGGACAGAATAATTCCCCGAATGTTCACACCCGGCAAAGCCCTGTGAAGCGGAAGAATATCCCCCGTGGTATAAACATACGCCCCAACAGTCACATTCTTAACCTGAGAGGGCTTAATCAAAATCGTACCCCGGGTAAACGACGTTTCCCGCGGACAGGAACATACACCTTCGGAAACAGTTTCCGGCTTTTTCTCCTCCTCGTCATCTTTCCCGGTAGAAGGCGGCAAACTGTCAGTTTCCATTTCGGGAACTTTTTCTTCCGATTCCGAAAGCTCCGGCACATGCCGTTTTTCTTCCGGCTGCGAAACAGACTGCATTAAATCAGCCTTTACCACATCACCGTTTTTATAGGCAATGCTGACGGTTATATTTTTTATTTCCCCGGTCGTTATCCAGTTCATAAAAATATCTAAAGGAGATATCCCAAGCTTTTGCGCCATGTCGTTTATCAGCACGGCGTCGGATAAATTTCTCTGCTCCATATCTTTTTTTTGATTTTAATTGATATTAAGTACCCTCACGCAATATGAACCCGACACGGCAGATTTTGCCGGCAGCTTTTCCGTCGTTCCCTGTTTCAGGTTGAAAATACAGACTGTCGTTTTCGGACAATCCTGTGCCTCATAGAAAAACTTTTCCATGCCTCTGAAATTGATATGCTGTTTTCTGAACGCCTCATGCAAAAGCTCCTGATAAACAAACATCTTTTCACAGTCTTCATGACACGGGAAACGACAGCCGGACGGCAGCTTTTTCAAAGCTCTTCCGTATCCGCTGCGCGGTTCGCAAACCCTTAAGGCCAGCAGCTTGTCTTCCTGCCGGTCAAAAAGCACTCCCGCAGGAACAAGATTTTGTCCCCGCAGTTGTTTTTGAGACAAGGGGTTGGGGCTGATAATAACTTTCGCCCCCTGCACATAGGCAAACATACCGCATCTGACCGAAAAGACTGTCTCGGCATTGAGCTCAAACTCTCTGCCCGGCTCGCCCCAGTCTCCGTCATAGAAAACATTTTTTCCGGAAGGATCATCGGCCGAAAGCTTTTGTTCCGCCTCTTTGTTCTGAGAACCGAAAATCTGCGGCATCTGTACCTCTGCGGAACTTGAAGCAACCTCTTCCTCCCGCGGTAACGAAACAGCATGTCCGGCAGCCGCAGGAAGCAGCTCCAAAGAAACAAAAGTTCCGACTAAACGCTGTTCCGGCTCGTCTTGATGCGAACTTCGGGCCAAACAGGCAAAAGACAGCACTTGCTCTTGCAGCCAGTTCATCGTCAGAGCACTCGGACTGACATCTAACCGCTTCATCATTGAGGCAATTAAATCAAATTTAGATAAATTTGTGTTCATCTGAATAAGTGTTAATTAGACAAATAAATAATACTTTCACTCATGATAATAATTGTTTATCACTTGTATATTCGAATTTTCAGCAACAGTCAATCTTTTAATTTTTGTCAATAAAAGCCTGTAAGATATTCGCGGCCCAATACCTGCAGCCTATAAAGCGGTCCCCTTTTGCGGGCGAAACAGGCCGGACATATCAACGCCTTCGAGCTCCAACAATTTGATTTTGGTTTCCAAACCGCCGGCATATCCCGTTAAACTGCCGTTGCTGCCTACTACCCGGTGACAGGGAATGATAATTGAAATCGGATTATGCCCGACGGCACCGCCGACAGCCTGCGCTGACATTGTTTTCTTTCCCGTTCTTGCAGCAATTATCGCGGCTATCCCGCCGTAGGTCCACACCTGTCCCGAAGGAATTTCACAAAGAATCTTCCAAACCATCTGCCTGAACTCCCCGCCCTTCGGAGCCAGCGGCAGTTCGGAAATTTCCGGTTTTTCGCCGCGAAAATACCTGTCCAGCCAGTTCTTCGCCTTCTGAAACACCGGTAAATCATCATTTTGAAACATTTTTTCCTTGACCGTATCGGCAAAATATTTTTGCCCTTTTATCCATAACCCCACAATATGTTCTCCATCGGCTCCCAAAGTAATATTGCCGACCGGCGAATTATAATCTGTTTTATAAAACATGTTATTCTCCTCCCGTCAAAATCAGCAAACTAACGGTCTCGTCCGTTTCCTCCCTTTCCGAACATCATAAACAATTACGATTTACAGTAAAGAATATTTTCACCGGCTCAAAAATCATCAAAATTATAACCGTATAATCCAAACAGCCGCCACATCACCATTACCCTTGATAAAAAAACAAATATATTCTATAAATAACACCGATAATAAAGTATTATGTCTAACCATTAAAAAATATCATTATGGAACAACAAGCGATTAATCAGGCAATTGACCTGTTTCAAATTCGATTTGGCATACCCCCGCAGGAAAGCCGCTATCCGGTAATTGACATTTACGAAAAGCAACATGCTTATTTGTATGCAGAAACCGAAGAAGCAATAGCCGCTTACAAAACACATCAAAACATCATTCGATGGATAATGTGCTTTTATTTATGGCCGCTGGCTGCCAACACAATACTCCTTTTCTATGCGGCCGCCAAATTTCAAAAACTTGAACATCCTCTGGTCATCGGCGGCATTGTTTTTTATGCCTGCTGGAGCATTCTGTTGCTTTTCCTTTCCTATAAGGTATTCAAAGCAAATAAGAAACAAAAAAACAAGATAATCTGGCTGAACTATTAATTCAGATGAATTTATCATTTTTAAACGGCACCTTTAACAAGGTGCCGTTCCGATATTCCGACAAACCGTTTTGTTCAGTCTGCCTCAAAATTTACAAATAGTATTTATTTTTCAAATGCCTCTTTTACTCTTGCCAACATTCTGTCTTTAAAAGTTAAAACGCTCCCTTTTGAAGTGTCTTTCGTCATATCATACGAAGCATTTCCGTCTTTGTCTTCTTCTCGACCATATTTTTTTGCCACAATATCCTTTAAACGTTTTATCTTCTCCAATCTGTGCAAATAGTCTTCCGTGTTGTCCCTGCCTTCTTTTGTCAGATGCCGATATGAGGTTATTTCGTCTGTTTCGTCTTTAACTATCACATGTTCTTTGCAATGACTGTCACCATAGTAAAAATATTCTTTTGCTCCCAAAGAGTCTTTTTCCTTAATAAGACGCCCCAATGAATCATAGATATATTCACCGCCATAGGGAATAAACTCCCGTCTTAACGTTCCTTCCTCGTCATATTCCTGTATCGTACCGGTAACATTCGTAACACTTTTTGTCTTGCCGTCTTCATAATATTCATAATGATAACCGTATGCGTTTTTCTCTTTAACTTGCCCGTTAGAATAAGTTGCCAGAACTTTTTCCGGCTCAGCTGCCTTTTTCAACGCACTTTCTTTTATTCGGTTATATTCAGCCGTTTCCTGCTCTATCTTGGCACGCTCTTTCGCTTCTCTACGAGCACGTTCCTCCGCCGCTCTTCTCTGTTGAAGCATCATATTTACAACTGCTATAAAAGCAAAATTAGCTGCTGACATATTATACCGCCTTTCAAAAGCATTTTACTGCTTTACATTATAATATATAATGCATATACTTTCAATATAATTTTTTCTAAAAGAAAATAATCTTTTTTATTATTAATCTGCTTTTTACAAACATTCATATAGAATGATTCAGAATAAAATTCACACAAAGGATCGCCCGATGAAGGTACACGGCCAAAATAATGAAATCACCTTTCTTGATGAAAACGGTAAAAAAATAAAAAAGATTAAAGGACTTGAGTTGACCATAATCGGCAATTGCAACAAAGTCATCATCAATACCCCGACGGATTTCACCGACTTTAGCGTCTGGATTGAAGGAAACTGCGGAACTTTCATTTTTGAAGGCTCCAAAAATTATATCAAAAACTCCATGGTAAAAATACTGGACGGAGGTTACGTCAAAATCGGACAGAATACTTCCATGATAAACAAAGCTTTCCTCTGTTCAAAAGGCGGCAAAATAATCCTCGGCAAAGATTGCATGCTGGCTTCCGACGTTACAATCCGTGACAACGATGCGCATGACATCATAAACAAATCCGGAGAAATTACCAACCATCCTCAACAAGTAATAATCGGAGACCACGTCTGGATCGGAATGCGCGCAATAATTCTTAAAAACTCGGAAATCGGCTCTGACTGTATAATCGGCGCCGGAAGTGTCGTCGTTAAAAAATTTCCGGAAAATAACCTGATGATCGCGGGAAACCCAGCCAAAGTCGTAAAAGAAGACATCAACTGGATAAGATAAACATCAATAAAAAAATCCTCTGTAAAACAGAGGATTTTTTTATTGATAAAACCTGATATACAAATTACCGCTTTCCGACCTTACATATCCCAAAAGCCAACAGTTGAACCGATGAAACACTCTGAAGGAACCGGATGTTTTGTATTAAAATAGTCATCATCTTCCATAAACTTCTGAACACAAATTTTAATCATTGCAGCATAGGCTGACAACATTTCCGAAGTTTCGATTACTTTCACGATAGTTTCCAATGACGCCCAGCTAAAATCCAAATCAGCCTCGTCCCATTTAAACTTTGCCCCATAAATACAAGGGTTGGAACAATTATAACCGCCTAACTTCACAGGATGCGGTTCACATAAAAAAGATAACTCTGTTCTGCGAAAGTTTCTCAAAGCTTCTTTATACTTCCAGTCATTAAATATCTGAAAAAGATTATCCTGACTATTATCGACATAACTTGAAGAACAAATTTTAAACAAGAACCAAACATTCTCTCGTTTTCTTCCAAATGCACCTTTAAACCATCCAGACGTGTGCTTCTTTTTTTCCCATAAGGTATAAAAAAACAACAATTCTTCACAAATATAGCGCTTGACCACATTTCCCGCCTCTACTTTTGCAAGGCATCTATCAATCATATTTGTTTCCATAATAAAAATTTAAAATTGTTAAACATAATCATATAATTTTGCCACGATTATAAATACCCCAAAACAAATGTAAAGCTTTTTATATAAACGAGTTCAGAAACTTCTCCCCAAACACGGTTTTTAATTGAACTCAGTTAAACAACTGATTTATAAAAGAAAAACGGCAGTTTAAATACCTGCCGTTTGCATTGGTGATGCTAACAAATCGTATTTTCGAGTTTATGCAATACGAACTGATCGGCAACAAAATTTTAAGTCCCGTTCAATGGAATACTGTGATTGGGATAATTTATGAAGTATTCTATGTACCACTATTTATTCGTTTCAAAAACAACGGCAGTTAAAAGGTCTTTATATTTATTTTCAACGATATCTCGTGACTTCTCTATAAACTGCACAAGATTTTCTGATAATTTTATATCAGCAATTTTGTATTTTAAATATTTATTGTTATATTCTGCCATAACTCTAATGCAATCTATAATTACATATGAAGCTTGATATGTTTTTTCCTGAATTATTTTCAAATTTTTAATCTGTACATCAATGAAATCACCATAATATATATATCAGGAACTTTGCCTCTGTGAGCATCGCTAAATTTTTCAAACATATCATTAGATGTTTCTAGACCTAGATAAACATCCTCAATAAACTGGATTGACCGAATTATTGAAATAATAAAGTTAATATTTTTATCTGTAAATGTATAATTGGCAATAGCGATATCAGCTTTAGGTTTATTATAAAAAATACCTGCAAATCCATTTAAAACATTTTCATCCATATTTGAAGGAAGTTTATGCCGCTTTTGGCAATAATCATAACAATTAGATAGGGATAACAATTTCTTCTCAATAACTGCATTAAAATAATCCATCTCTTCTAAATATTTATAAAATATCACCATTAAATAATTCAAATTTGCTATTTGTTCATTTTTTTGAGCTTTAATTATTTGATAAGTGTTAAATTTAAAAGCTACCCAAGCACCAATAAATGTTGTCATAATAGGAAGAATATTTCATCTATATAGTCTCTAGATTTTTTTATGCTTTTATTAATTTCTTCACTAGAAAGTTCAAGCTTATCAATATTTAGTCCAGCATCTATTAATTCTTTGTAGCTCGATGCTCTTAAATATTTTTCTTTAGGGGTTGCCTGTAATTCTTTCATATAAAACTCAGATTTTGCACCTCGGCGATATATTTTTTTGTAAAAAATTCTATAATCAGTTTCTTCTTTATCATTCTTATACTTCAAAACTCTTTTTGCATTAAATCCTCTCCAATTTTTGTTCCCAATAACATCCTTATCTATTCCCCTAAACTCCCCTTCTAATTCAATAATATCTACGGGAGTCGCATCGTTATTCTCTTTATAATAGTTATCTTCTTCAATTTTGTCTTTGCTAGACAGAAGAAGTTCTATAGCCTTTAATATACTACTTTTCCCAGCATTATTAGGGCCAATTAAAAATGTTGTACCAGATAAATTAACTGTTACATCTTCTAATTTTCTAAAGCCTTTAATACGAATTGAATGTAAATACATTTATTTCTCCTTATTTTTTCTTCCCCAAGAACCAGCTATACTGTTCACCCCAAAGTATAAGGATGTGAGTTTTCACTTCTTCGAAGATGATATTGTCAGAGGCATCTCTTCTAATATTAGAATTCTATAAGTTAATGCACTCGTGAATCAAGCTAAACTTTTACTTAAACCCAATTAAAGAAAATGAAAAACGATAATTAAGAAAAACTCCGGCGATGCTCGACTGGTTTGGGTATTGCCTGATAAAAAAACACCCTCAATAAAAAGGGTGTTTTTTTATTAACTGGTGATGCTTAACTCATGGTTTACGAACGGAATTTACTTGACTTTATTCCTAACAAAGCTAAGCTATGCATAATAAAATTAATAATTATGTGTATGAAAATATTACTAGGTCTCATGTTGTGTTTTTTGGGTATACAAATATATCGAAAAACAGTAGAATCAAAAAAATTATTAAAAAAATTTCTAAACGGTCCTCAACCCGTAATGATAAAAGTATTAAACAAATCTCTCAGCTTTCGGAAGCGTTACAGTTTTTTTCAACTTGATGACAGTGTTGCCGAATTATGTTTTTTAGGAGAAGTATTGATAAATGGCATATCCTATAAAGCCACCATTATTGCGCCATCACAAACAAACGTGGGAGAAACATATATAATGAACGGATATTATTATCCGAGTTCCCGGCTTTTTATACCCAGCAATGATAATATCTACACTTATAAAGTTAGAAAATACTTCATTCCTTACTTATTTCCCAAAGCAATCATGTATCGTAAATCCTCTAATTTTTAAAATTAGAGGATTTCAATTTTAAATCAGAACAACTCTTTGGAAAATAAAAAATTTCAGACTAACACGTTCGTAAAATCTTCCCCAAATGCTATTTTCAAAAAATAGACATTCGAACTCGGTTAAGCGCTTGATTTATAAAAGAAAAACGGCAGTTTTTATACCTGCCGTTTGAAATGGTGATCCCAACGGGATTCGAACCCGTGTTGCAGCCTTGAGAGGGCCGCGTCCTAGGCCTCTAGACGATGGGACCGTTAAGACAAAAAATGTAATAGGCTATATTTGAAAAAAAAGCAAGTCCTTTTTTAGACCTGCTTATCTTTGAGGACAATTTCCTCCCAGGTTTTCAGACCTATCTTGCTCCAGTCAACCGGAATTTTATCTACCACTTGCATATCGGCGTAATAGCTCTCTTTGATATTTTCCAAAATCGTTTCAACCATCACAACCCGACGAGCCTTACGCAGTTGATCACGCACTTCAGGATGGATATAATCCAGAATAATCCGTTCTTCGGGACGGCGCATAAAAATAGCATGGTCATAGCCGTCATAGATTACCCGCGGCTCATCCGGATGCTCCTTTTTAGCCTGAAGGAAAATATACAAATCTCCTTCATCACCCTCTGCAATCACAAACTTATTTTCAGTCGTATAGCCGGACATCTGACTAATAATCCCTGCCCCGGGCAATCATCGAAAAATTAACGGGCTTTTCTTCCGGAGCTTTAAACAAAGCCGCAACAGCTTTCAGCGTTTGATTCAAATCGCCCTCGGCTTCACGGCTTCCGGCCGGCAAACCGCCGCAGGTATAGTAATGACCGTGGGTCAATTCAACAGGTGCATTTTCATAACTCATATCGGCTCTCCTGAGATTATTACTTTTACTTAATTCTATCATTTTAGACAAAATTAGTCAATATAAACCGTTTAAATCTGCAGTTATTTAAGCACATATTTATTAAAAAGCAATTAAATAATCCAATCTGTGCAGACAAAAATAAAGCCCTCCGTTTCCGTCAGGCTTTATTATCCGTTATTTCCCGAAAGATTTAATATTTAACCAAATGTTCCAAAAAAGCGCTTACAAAATCCGGACGGCGATTCTGATAATCCAGATAATAAGCATGCTCCCAAACATCACAGGTTATAATCGGTTTCAACCCGTGTGCCAACGGTGTATCTGCATTCGACGTTTTCATAACCGTCAGTTTGCCGTCTTTACCCTCTGCCAGCCAGGCCCACCCCGAACCGAATTGAGAAGTTGCGGCATTTTTAAACTCTTCCTTGAATTTTTCATAACTGCCGAAATCGCGGTCAATCTTAGCCCTCAATTCGCCTTGAGGTGCCTGACCGCCGTCTTTCATCATACAGTTCCAAAAAAACGTATGATTCCAAGCCTGAGCCGCATTGTTAAAAATAGCGCTGAATTCAGCCCGCCCGGCCGAAGTTTTAATCACTTCTTCCAAAGACATATTCTCAAATTCCGTATCTTTAACCAGCTTATTCAGATTATCAACATAAGCTTTATGGTGTTTCCCGTAATGAAACTCCATTGTCTTTTCTGAAATATAGGGTTCCAATGCATTTTTGGCATACGGCAGTTCCGGTAATTCAAAAGTCATATTCATTCTCCTTACTGATAATTCTCTATCTATATAAGCATTTATCAGCCTAATAACAAGACAAAAAAACACTCCCCGGCCAAAATAAAAATATTTGCCCTTCTTAGCCAAAAATAAAATCCCGCCCATTATATATTGACACAGTAATAAAATTATGACATACTGTAAGAAGTATAGTTTCAGTTATAGAGAGGTGTATGATGAAAGCTGTTCTTGGTTTGAGCTGCGCCGTGTGTTTAACCGCGGCTCCCGTTAACGCCGGTTCCGTCGAATACGACTTTTCCGGAAAGTTCCTCTTATCAGACACCAGCCTCATAGATACGAATCAAAGCCAAAGTCTTGAAGCCGTATCAACGGCAGACGGAGATTTCCGTCTGCCCTCCTACAAGCTCACTGCCGTTCATTTTATCGTCGGAGACCAAGGCCTTACTTTCAACGATTTCGGAAAACAGAATTTTGACGACCCTTCCAACGATTATTGCCAACGGCTGGGGTTTGCCGTCTCATCCTGTGCTTCCGGCCTGTTTAACCGCGCCTGCCCTTATAACGACAAGATTTATGATAAATGCTGCGATGCCGCTTACATTTACACTCCGGCAAGCTGTTCTTCACCGCGTACCCTCAGTGCCGACGTCTGCGGCGGCAAACATCGCTGTTACTGTGACACCGCACAGTATCCTTTCGCCTCCTGTGACGCACCCAAGATTAAAGGGGAGGCCTGCTCCGACGACAACGGCACCAGATATGCTGCTTGCGTCTGCCCCGAGGACAACAACGGCCCATGGGGATGCAAAGAATATTATCCGGCTCCCTGCGCTTCCGTCTGCAAAACACCCTATCCCGATAACTGCCACAAGAGAGAAGACGTTGCGCTGCCGCAAAACAGCTATTGCTCCGAGCATTATGATGACTGTGCCTCAAAATGCCGGAGCTGGGTTTGCAAATCCGGCTATACCAATATTTCAGACTGCGCCTGGATGAAATGCTGGATCAAACTCTGATTTTGTTATCTAACCGTTATTATGGAGAATATCTATGAAACCTATCATCTTTTTTGCCGCCGCTCTTTGGACCTCTCTCGCTCCCCTCTATGCCAAAGCCCAATGTGCCGTTCAGCCTTCATGCTCAAGCCTCGGGTATAACCTGTCTTCAACGTCGGGCTGTTTGGGAACGGCCGTTAAATGCCCGTTTGAAAATAAATACAACTGCATAACCCAGTCCAATCTTTCCGAATATTCCAAAAACAGCAGTAACTGGTGGTACAAAGACAAAGGTACCGGCTTAATCTTTCAGGGCGGAAAAGTAAACGTTACGACAACCTCTCAGGACGGACAGACGGTTTATTATCCCAAATCATTCAGCACAACACCGATGACCGTTGTGGTTACACCGTATAACAGACCAAATAATGCTTCAAATGACGTAAACTATGGAGTGGCAACAAGCAGTATCGGAACATCATCGTTCAAAATAAGATATTTTGATACAGATACAACAGGAATGCGCACAGGTTATGTCAGCTGGTTTGCCGTCGGTTATTGAAGCATAAAAAAATCCCCTCTTTTGAGGGGATTTTTTGAAAGTTCTTTACTCAACTCTGCCGCAGAAATTCATTCCGCGCAAAAGCTCCTCCGTCGGCATTTTTTTCTTTCCCTGACGTTGGATTTCCGTTACTTCCAGCGCCTTGTCTCCGCAGGCAATGACCAACCGCCCGGCTCCGTCCAAAATTGCACCGGCCTCACCGCTCTCGTCAACTACTTTAGCACGCAGAATCTTATAACGTTCACCACCGTATTCAAAATAAACCGCCGGATACGGATTAAAAGCCCGTATTTTACGCTCCAGAACCTCTGCCGGCATCGAAAAATCCAGTCTGCTCTCCGCCTTGTCAATTTTGGCGGCATAAGTCACTAAACGTTCGTCTTGCGGTTCCGCATGAAGATTTTGCCAATTATCCAAAGCTTTCACAATCAACTCGGCTCCCAGTCCGGCCATCGCGTCATGCAGCGTCTCCCCGGTGGTTTCCGCCGTAATCGGAACCGAGCCTTTAAGCAGCATATCGCCGGCATCCAACTTTTCAACCACCTTCATAATCGTAATGCCGCTTTCATTGTCTCCGGCTTCAATCGCCCGCTGAATCGGCGCCGCACCGCGCCACCGCGGCAACAAAGAGCCGTGAATATTGATGCAGCCCAGAGGAAAAGCCTCAATCACGGCTTGCGGCAAAATCAGCCCGTAAGCAGCTACCACCGAAATGTCTGCCTGCAAAGCCTTCAATTCAGCCTGTGCTTCGGCACTGCGCAGCGTTTTCGGCGTCCGTACCAAAATTCCGTGCGCCTCGGCAAATTCATGCACCGGTGACTTGGTCAGCTTTTTGCCGCGACCGGCTTCCTGCGGTTCCCGCGTATAAACGCATACCACTTCATGCCTGGCAGCCAAAGCCTCCAGCGCTTTTACCGCAAAATCAGGCGTTCCCATAAAAACTATTTTCATTTTCAACTTTCTTCACGATGTTTTTTCAGCTTTTTCAGCAGCATATTGCGTTTCAGCCGGCTGATACGGTCAATATAAAGAATACCGTCCAAATGATCCAGTTCATGCTGAATAACAATGGCTAAAAAGTCATCGGCCAGAATTTCCTGTTCTTTGCCCTCATAATCAAGATAATGTACCCGCACCTGCGCATGGCGCTCGACCTCTGCCCGCTGATCGGGAACCGACAGACAGCCCTCCTCGCCGCAAACCTTTTCCTCTGACCGCCAGATAATTTCAGGATTAATCAGATACATCGGCTTGCCCGTCCGGTGTCCGGCGCCGTCATCTTCCTGCTCGGCATCAATCACCACAACGCGCTTAGACACACCGACCTGCGGCGCCGCCAAACCGACGCCCACGGCTTCATACATTGTCTCCAGCATATCATCAAGAAAACGGCGCAGCTCATCGTCAACTTTTTCGACTTTGGCGGCTTTTTGCTTTAATATCGAATGCGGATACTCATATACTTTTAACTTTGCCATCTTATCCAGCTTTCAACTTAACTACACGGAGGCGTCTTTTGCCTCTGCATCCTTATTGACGTCATCGCGCACGGCATGTGCCACCTGATCCAGCAAAGCATTGACCATTTTCGGTTCCTGCTTGGTAAAAAAGGCATAGGCCAAATCAACATATTCTTTAATAATAACTTTAGCATCAATGTCTAAAGTCGTTGTAATTTCATAAATTGCGCAGAGGAGCAAAGCGCGCAGCGTCTCGTCCATGCGTTCCAGCGTCCAGCCTTTTGCCAAATAGGAACTCAGCGATTTTTCAATATCTTCCTTGCGGGCATGCACGCCTTTAACCAAATCGGCAAAATAAGCGCTGTCCATTTCATGAACCGGAACCATCTCTTCCTTGTCCATTGATTTTTCGGCAATCACATAACGCCCGACCTTCCCGTCAACAAAGTCTTTGATAACTTCCTCAACCGGGTTTTCCGTCACCGCGATGACATAAGTTGCCTGAACGGCAGCCAAACGCGCTTCGGTTTTCATTCTGATTTTTTCAGAAATATATTTTTTTGCCATTTTAGTCTTCCTTTTTAACCGCACCGGCTTCCGAATTCGCCAGTTTATCTATTGTTTCCACAAATTCCTCAAAATCTTTGACTTCCCGGAAATCCTTATATACCGACGCAAACCGGATATAAGCGATATGATCGAGCTTTGACAGCGCTTCCATCACATATTCGCCGATGAGCACCGAAGGAATTTCCGTTTCGCCGGAACTCTCCAGCCGCCGCTGAATCGAATTGACGATTTTTTCTACCCGCTCAATATCCACCGGACGCTTGCGCACGGCCAGCAAAATGGAATGTTCCAGCTTATCGCGGTCAAACATCACCTTTTCGCCGTTTTTTTTAACCACAATCAAATCCCGCAGTTGGATTCGTTCAAACGTGGTAAAACGCGACCCGCATTCCGGACACTCGCGGCGGCGGCGGATAGCGGTGTTGTCCTCGGCATTTCGGGAATCTTTAACCTGCGTATCGTCACACCCGCAAAAAGGACATTTCATGCTAAACCTCCCGGGATTAATAACATCTTGTCTCTTTATAAGGATAATGTGCTTATTTTGCAATAGCTTATTTTCACTCTTTTTAAAAAGAAACAGACTTTGCGGGAATTTTGTCTATTGCGCTTTTGAAAAAAATATGATACGACTGAAAACAAATGCTATTATTTTCCTTATTGTTAAACCCTGTAAAACTTACAAATTATGAAAAAGTTTTATTTTCTGGCTCTTGCAGCCCTGGTTTTGAGTTTGGCCGCCTGCGGCCCGAAAGTGATTGAAAAGAAGTTTGAAAAAACAAACTTTGCCACGGTAACGGTGGAGGGTTCAGGCAAATACGGCGTCAAGGACGTTGTTTCCGGCCGGGAAATCCTTCCCCAAAGCTTCGACAACATCGGTTACTACTACAGCGGATTTTTTACCGCTAAGGACAACACCGGCGTTCAGCTTTTCGACAAAGACGGCAAATGCGTCATTCCCGCCCAAGAACAAATCAGCGCCAAAGAAGGCTATTTCGAATTTACCAAAGGCGACACCAAAGGCTTTTATTTCATCAAGGAAAAGAGCACCGTCTCCGGCGTTTACAACAAATTTGAAATTGACGCCGCCGGCAACATTTCTTTCGTGAAAGACGGCAAATACGGCGTTCTGAACAAAAAAGGCGAAATTGTCATTCCCGGCGAATATGAATTAATTCTATGGGACGGCAAAAACTACAATGCGGCCAAAAACAAAAACGACAAGCGGCCATATTTTGACGCCAGAACCAAACGCTTCAACTGGTACCTGGCTGAAGCCGCCGTTTTTGACGCTGACGGCAAGCTGGTGAAAAAGCTCACCGCGCCGCAAGCAAAAAAAATTTTTGAAGCCAAAAAATAGACGGCTTCAAAACGCTCTGAAAAAACACCTCCCGCCTCTCCGGCCGGAGGTGTTTTTGTTTGTCCGTTTCAGACAGCAAAACCCGATATACAAGTTTTTTAACCGTAAATCGGAAACAGTTCACATAAGGCAATAACCTTTTGGCGGATATCGGCAATCACTTCTTCCGCATCACCGGCAGCCAAGGCATCAATAATATCGCCGATCCAATTGGCAATAACCTCAAACTCTGTCTCTTTGAAACCGCGTGTCGTTCCGGCCGGTGTTCCGACACGAATGCCCGAAGTCACCTTCGGCGGCATCGGATCAAACGGAATGGCGTTTTTATTGCAGGTAATGTTGGCGCGCTCCAGAGCGGCGGCAACCACATCGCCGGTCAGTTTTTTCGGCCGCAGATCAACCAACAACAAATGCGTATCCGTGCCGCCGGAAACCAAATCCAGACCGCGGGCCTGCAAGACCTCGCCCATTTTCTGCGCATTTTTAACCACCTGTGCCGCATAGTCCTTAAACTGCGGCGTGAGATCTTCTCCGAAACAAACTGCCTTGGCGGCAATCACATGCATCAGCGGGCCGCCCTGAGTTCCCGGGAAAATCGCCGAATTGATTTTTTTGGCAATATCTTCATTGTTAGTCAAAATCATGCCGCCGCGGGGACCGCGCAAAGTCTTGTGCGTCGTTGTTGTTACCACATCGGCATATTCCAGCGGATTCGGGTAAACGCCACCGGCAACCAGACCGGCAAAATGCGCCATATCCACCATCAGATAAGCTCCGACTTTATCGGCAATTTCCCGAAAACGCTTAAAATCAATCCGCCGCGGATAAGCCGACCCGCCCGCGATAATCAATTTGGGCTTGTTTTCCAAAGCCAGGCGCTCAACCTCGTCATAATCAATCAGCCCGGTCTCTTTACAAACGCCGTATTGAACCGCCTGCAGCCATTTTCCCGAAAAAGAAACCTTTGAACCGTGCGTCAGATGTCCGCCCGCATCCAGCGACATACCCATAATCACGTCGCATGGTTTCAGCAGCGCAACATAAACAGCCGTATTGGCCTGACTTCCCGAATGCGGCTGAACATTGGCAAACTGCGCGTTAAACAACTTTTTAGCCCGTTCAATCGCCAGATTTTCCACCACGTCAACACATTCACAGCCGCCGTAATAACGGTGCGCGGGATAACCTTCCGCATATTTGTTGGTCATAATCGATCCCTGCGCTTCCAACACTGCATTGGAAACAATATTCTCTGAGGCAATCAGTTCAATCTGATTCTGTTGGCGTTTCAGCTCACATTCAATTGCATCAAAAACCGCTTTGTCTTCGCTTTGCAAATTTTCTTCAAAATCCATATAGTCCTCCCTATTCGTCCAACTTAGAGATGCGGCGTTCATGCCGGCCGCCGTCAAAAGCCGTCTGCAAAAAGATATCCATCCGCCGGGCAGCCTCGGCAAAAGTCATGGTCCGGCCGCCGAAAACGGCAATGTTCGCATTGTTATGCTGCCGAGCCAAAGCCGCAGCCTCATCACTGTACAGAATTGCCGCACGAATACCCCGGCAGCGATTGGCAGCAATTGAAATACCAATACCCGTTCCGCAAATCAGAATACCGGTCTCTGCCTCACCAGACAATATCCGGTCACACATCGCCTTCGCAATATCGGGATAATCGCAAGACTCGGACGAATATGTCCCCAAATCTTCCAGTTTAATCCCTTTTCCGGCATAATATTCTTTCAGCTGTTCCTTTAAATCAAATCCGCCGTGGTCGGAAGCTATTGCAATCTTCATTCTGCCCTCCTTTGCAAAATTTTCCTTATCATAAAAGATAAGCGCAGTTTTGCAATGTTAAATTATTTCCATGCACAAAAGCGCGGGATGAAAGCCGTAAGAATCTGATTTTTAAACAAATTAAAAAAAAGTGCAAAATAATATAAAAAAGTTATTGACGAGAACTAAAAAGTTTGTATATATAGAGGACGTTGAGTGAATGAGGAACTCAAGTTGAGGTATCCCGATTGGCCGGTTGGCAGAGTGGCTCATGCAGAGGACTGCAAATCCTTGTACATCGGTTCAATTCCGGTACCGGCCTCCAAAATTCATTCGTTACCGCATTTATTATTCCGGCTTAGCTCAGCGGTAGAGCAATCGGCTGTTAACCGATTGGTCGCCTGTTCGAATCAGGCAGCCGGAGCCAATAAAAAAACCTCCCTCTGGGAGGTTTTTTTATTGGTTATGACTGCCTTGCCTAGAACAACGACTGCCTGTTCGTATCAGGCTCGAGGATAAAAACAACCGCTGCTCCGGTTGTTTTTACCGCAAGAGACGTAGCTTTGCCAGGATATAAGTGCTCTCGCAGCACGATATATCCGCTGCAAAGCAAGTGACCGACGCGCAGTTAGTGAGTGCTCCCGCACGAACTTACTAAGCTAGAGCCGGAGCCAATAAAAAAACCTCCCTCTGGGAGGTTTTTTTTAACCGTGACTTCCTTCTGAGCCGGAAATCCAAAGGGAACCTGTCCGAAGCGGATTGTTAGCTATTTTTCAAACTCACATTTATCCGGAAACATTCTGCTTAGCAACTCATACGCTCTTTCCCGATGTTCATCTGTAGTCATCATATCGTCGTTAATACAAAAAACACATGGCTTAGGATTTTTGAAAAAACGATCAACATCTATTTTGCGCAAGCAAGAATAATAAGCAGCCTGCCGCGGAAAAAAACGATATCTGATCCTATTCAACCATTTTTTCACACCGGAAAAACAGACACTCCCGGAAAGCTCCCTGTTATCAATTACAATGAATGGCGCTTTATTATGCCATACTTCGTACAAAGAAACACACCACCGCATAATATCATCAGAACAACGAAAACGGTTTCGCCTTGTTCGGGTTGTTTCTTGAGAAAAAATATCATAAACCTCTCTATATACACTTTTACGATAAGCATCAATATTATGATAAGGTTTGGCTTCAAAGCCGATTCTACACTTTTGCCCAACAAGTTCAAAACATTTTTGTATCAAAAGACTATACCTGTCGCCCTGATTCACAAAAGGCACACTCATACGAGAAATCGGAAAATTTTTAGAAAAAAAGAAATCCGGATCAACTTTACGTCCGAAAAAAGTATCATCATTGGCCAACAAAAAATGTTCTGACAATCCCCTGATATTATGTATCCCGGTTTCAATAGCCATAGAATTAAAAGTAGGTAAAACCTCTCGGGGCAAAATATCCTCATGATTAACCAACGTAATTTTAGGATGTTCAACATTTAACCATGAAGGAATTTGATGATCAGTAATCAGATAAATATGATTAACCCAAGGAACAAACTTTGCAACCGAACGCATAGAAAACAGCAATTCATTATTATTAATAAATCTGCAATCAGCTGCCGCTGTTTCTTCAATACAATCATATTGCTGAAATCTTTTTCGCTTGGCACTCCACTCTTCATCAGTAGAATCGCACCACAAATAAACCAAATCAATTTTAGTCATAAGAAAATTCTCCTTTAGACTAAAATTAACACGGCTCCTTGAAATAATTAATACAAAATATTTTTTTATCAACGACTTTCTAAAAAAACCAATAATGCAAAGCTTGCTCCAAATCGGCAAAATTCTCAATAACTGTCATTCCCTGCCGCTCACGTATCTGATATTCCTCCTGCGCGGCATCATAGACCAGCCAGTCAAAATCATTTGTTCCTAGCAAAATCATCTCGCCGAAGACATCCGAATTATAACGTTCGTTCTGCGTTACAACATCCTCCAGCCCCGGCCAGGATTCCGGCATCACTCCGAACAACAAAGCCCGATCGGAAAAAGCACCGTTCACATATCGCAGCAAGGCAACATAATCCGGCGGCAGCGCACAACGCTCTTCTGCGGCCAAATACTTCTTGCAATCATCCAGATAACGGGGATTAACCGCCTCTCCGCACCAAACGTCCTCATCTTGCATAAGCTGCCGGGCGATATCTTTTATCAATGTTTTTCTCCTTTTTAGCCGGGGATTTTGCTTTTTCATTGGTTATTGCAAAATCTTTTATCTCTCCGCGGATATTGTCTTCCGCCTTATACCCCATACTGACGGTCCAGTACTTTCCGTCATTTTGGTTGTCATATCTCGTATCGACCAGATATTCAATAAAATCGGAATCTTGCTCATCGCCGGCCAAAACATTTTCATAAAGCTGGTCGCCGTTGCCGAGTTCGCCATGCGCCTTGCGGATAACGGCATCGGCCTCGTGCCAAATGTCATGCTGCGGCGTATCGTTGGACCAATCATCGACTGATTTGAATTCGGCAATTCCAACATAATTCTTCTGACTGTTTGCCTTGCCGCCCAGATATTGAATCGCCCATTTATGATGCAGGGAAAAAAACGGAATAACCCCTTTAAACTTCTTTCGGTCAACTTTGGGATTCGGCCGGCCTTCGTTTAAAATGCTCGGCAGCAGCACGTCAATATATTCCTGAGAAACGCCGTGCTTCAGCAAAGAGTCGCAAAATTTTTTCTGAGCTTCCGGCGTCGGAATGGCATTATATTTCCAAAAAAACGCTTTATGACGGCTGTCCAGCCCGGGAACCACGTCTTCCAGCGCAAGAATATTTCCTCTTCCCGGATGATATGGCTCCTTGCCATACTCATTGAACAAAATGCGCCCAAAATCCGCCACTTTCATTTTCGGCAACAATTCAGGCGGAACGCCCTGTCGGGCCATTGCCTCACGCAACGGCATTTCAATTGACGACAGCATCGTCGTCCGGCAGCAGGCCTGCCATGCCTTGCTTCGGCTGAAATCATAGCTGAACGGCGAAATATCAATCCGCGACCGGGACGGACGACGGCTGAAATCTCTGTATGCTTCCGAATAAGGATTATAACGTTTCAGCTGTTCAACCCCGGGAATCTGAAAAAATCCGTTAAAATCAGCCCGGGTCGCTTTTATTTCGTCTTCGCTTGCTTTCGTATATGGTTTACACTCGATTTTTTTATGAAAATAAGCCAGAAAGTCATTCGTCTTCGCCCGGTTATAGTCACTGCGATTCTGTTGATAATTGCGCACGGCCAGCTTAATCAGCGCATTCAGTTCGCTTTGCGGCTTATTGTCGATATATTCCTGAAGCTTAGCCCGTTCTTCGTCATTTTTGACCGTATGAATCAAATGGGTAATCTTTTTAATTTCCTCGGACTGCAACACATCCCGAACATAATTTCCCAGCTTGCGGCCAAAATAAACATTATAGCTCTCACAGTAATTGTTAAACAAAGCTTCCATGTTATTTTTACAGCCGAGGTCAACCAGCTTCAGTTGTGCAAACAACTGCTGAAATTCTGAACGATAGCCGTTCAGCAGCGTGTTAATCCGCCGCTTTTCCGCCTCGTCGGAACAGGCCCGGCGCCGCTCTTGCAAACGTTGAAATGCACCAAACGCTGCATCAAACTTGTTCAAAAGCGCAACCCGTTCCTGATTAGGCAAATCCGATCGGCTGATTCGAGGTCTTTTTCCCATAACATTCTCTTTTTTGTCGTTTATTTGTCTATAAAATACCACATTATGGTAAAGATTTCTATAAAAAAATGCAGACAGAAACAAAAAAAGCGCTATATTAAAGGCAAATGCCACACAAGGAGATGAACAATGTCACGCCTTTATAAAAATATCGTCATTCTGACCGGAGCCGGAATTTCCGCAGAGTCCGGCCTGGCAACCTTCCGCAGTTCCAACGGTTTATGGAACAACCATCGCGTTGAAGACGTTGCCACCGTCGAAGGCTTTCAGCGCAATCCTGCCCTCGTGCACGATTTTTACAATGAACTGAAAATTGAAATTCAAAAGGCCAAACCAAACCCGGCACATCTCGCCATCACTAAACTGCAAAAAGAATACCCGGGCACCGTCAGCGTTATCACCCAAAACGTTGACACCTTGCACGAAAAAGCCGGAAATACAAATATCTGTCATATTCACGGACAAATCAACCAGGCCGTCTGCCTTAACTGCGGCCATATCTTGGAAACTTTCGGCGATGTCGATACTGAAACAACCTGCCCTCAATGCGGTATCAGCGGCATGATGAAACCGAATATTGTCTTCTTCGGAGAAAATCTGCTCGGTATGGACAAGGTCGAACAACTGCTGCAAAACTGCGACTTATTTATTTCCGTCGGAACTTCCGGCGTCGTTTTTCCCGCCGCAGCCTTTGTGCAGACAGCCAAATACCATGGCGCCGACACCTGGGAATTTACACTCGAACCAACCGCCAACAACTATTACTTCGACCACCATATCTACGGCCCGGCCGGACAAACCCTGCCCCCGTTCGTCGATAATCTCATCAGAGAATCCCGCCCTGAGAACGGACTTCCGCTATAAATCCTGTTCCAAACGGACAGCTTTGAGTTTGGGAATAAAAAGAACTTCGCTGCCGCTGCGGACAAAATAACCGCGATTGACCGCCCGGGTCAGATAATGTTCCCGGTTTTCGTCGTCAATAACACGAACTTCCCGCTGTTGCAAATCCTGCCGGCAGCCGAGCATGCCGCAATAAAAACTTCCCCACACTGCCGCCGTCAGCAGCAAAACGCTGCGATTGTGGTGAACAATCCGCAACGCCAGATCCGCCAGCAGCACAATAACCGTAACAAAGAATCCGCCGAAGAAATAAGCCGGAGCCGCTGCCCAGACTTTCCCGTACACCGGAATCAAAAACAAAAAATAAACTGCCGCAACCGCCGCTGCTCCCAGCAGGCTCCATCCGCCGATACGAAGAGCAATTCCGCCCAGCACTTTTAACTCGGGCCACATTTTCTTCCGCGAAAGCTCATATTTATAAACCAGCTTGTCATATTGGCCTTTTTCGGCAGCCAGAAAACGCTGCAAACGCTCTACCGAAACCTTCCGCCCCCGCCGCTGCGATAATTTGCGGTAAGTATTTTTGCCGTAAGCTTTTGCCAATTGCAACCGCAAGAGCCACTGCTCCAAGGCACTGTTCCACAGCTCGGTTTTCAAACGCGCAATTTGCTGCAGACTGTCTGCCGGCCCGTCATATTTTGCCCACCAAAAGCGGAGCTTATGCAGCAGTTTCTGATACGGCCCGGAAGAACTGTCTAAAATCTGTACTATCAGAGAAGTGTATAAAATCAGCCCCAGAACAAGCCCCGGCAGCGTTCCGCTGTAATAGTCCCTTGTCCGCAGCAGACTCATATAGCGCCAGTCCAACCCGTAAAAATATCCCAGATTATAAATAAACAGAGCCATAATGACAATCAGGACCAGCATCGGCAGATAAGTCTGAAACAAATCGGCCACCCGAAACGGCTGTTCCCAGCTGCGGACAGGCCTGCCGGATTGAATTGTTTTGGAACGGGGCATTTTTCTTCCTTCTCAAACTTTCATAACTTGACAACATTATAGACAAAATTTACATTTTCGCAACAAAATTTTATGACACAAAAAAACCGGGCTGCACACCCGGTTTTTATCCTCAAGTCATTTTTCCATCCGCCAGTTTCCGTCCCAAACAACGTGTATGGCTTCGGCATTCGGCAGTTTTTCGCCGTTGCCGCCCATTGTCATCAGCAAAAAACGCAAAGCGGCGCTGTGCGAAGAAATGCCGATAACACTTTCGGGCTTCTCCAGCAAATCGGCCAGAGCCTGCTGCATCCGCCGTTGAATGGCTGCTTTGCTCTCCCCGCCCGGAAATCCCTGTGCCATCGCCAAACCCGGCTTGTACCAGTTGTCAATAATCTCCGGCCACCGGCGTTTCACTTCCTCTTTGGACAGCCCTTCCGCCGCACCGAAATTGCCTTCCAGCAAGCGTTCGTCACTGATAACCGCAATACAGAGCCGTACGGCCGCAATCTCTGCCGTTTGCCTTGCCCGCCGCAAAGGAGAAGTATAAATCACCTCTATCTCCTTTTCTTCCAGATAAACCGCCAGTCTTTGAGCCTGCAAACGCCCGGTTTCATTTAACCCGGCGTCAATTCCCTGCCCCTGACGCAGCCCGAGACGGTTATACTCGGTTTCGCCGTGGCGGAACAGATAAAAGTCTTTTCTTTTCATAAAAAATAATTTTAAGACAACAATATAAACAAAATTCCTATTTTCACGGAAACTTGTTTAACACTTTTTGACTGCCGTGCAAATTAATTTTTACAAATTTTCTAAATCTTTAAGATAAATCCAGCGCTTAATCTTGGAAAAATCGGCGGAAGGCGTGCCGTTCAGCGTCGAAATCAAATACTTTCCGTCTGCATCCTCAAACAGGCAAAGCGCATCAGCCTGCGGCAGAACGCCGGAATACCAGAGCGTTTTGTCTTTTTGCATTTTGGCCAAGCTGGACACACAACTGATCCAGCGTTTTTTCATCTTGGCAATCCGCCATTCGGCAATAACCACATATAAAATCACAATCAACCCGGCTATCGGCATTTTTCCCTCGCTGACAAACATCTGTAATAAATTAAGCATATATCGGTTAATTTTAAATTGCCAACAAAAAAATATCCCGCCTTAACGGCGGGATATTTACTGATTGAAAAATCAGTCTTTGTCATGAACGTCATGAAGCTTCTTCTCATGGCGGTCACGGCGCATATCATGACGGGCTTTCCTGGCTTCATGGCGCTTTTTCATTTCTTCATGATGCCGGGCTTTGATGTCTTTCAGCTTTTCTTTCTGCTCCGGAGTCAGAATTTTTTCAAACTCCAGCATATTGTCTTCACGCAGCTTATCCATCTTCTCACGAATGTCTTTCATCTCCTCAAACAGCGGTTTAAGCTTTTCACGGCCTTCTTTGCGGATTTTCTCGGCCTGCTCCTGCTGCTCTTTTGTCAGTCCCAAATCGTCCGCCAGTTTTTTAGACATCTTTTTCTCCATCTTTTCCATTTTCTTCTCCATCGCTTTATCGGCACCCGGCGGCGGAGGAGGAGGCAGCATTTCATCTCCGTGATGCGGCGGCGGAGGCGGCAGCGGCATATCATCGGCAGCCTGAACATTCAGGGCGCCCAAAGCCATAACGCTGAAACAAACGGCAGTTAATAAAACTTTCTTCATTATCATTCTCCTTTTAACGGTTGTAACACTTCGCTCAAAAGTTTCCGAGCATTAAAGAGTCTGGATTTAATGGTTCCGACCGGATCGCCGGTCTTTTTGGCAATCTGCTCATAACTCATCTCTTCAAACTCAAACAGAATAATCACCTGGCGCAGCTTTTTCGGCAGAGTGTCCACGGCCTTCAGAATAATTTTCTGGCGCTCTCTGGCATCAAACCGCTCTTCGATTTTTCCGCCGACGGCCACTTTTTCCAAAATCGATTCGTCACCTGCTTTGCGCAGCTCGGCCCGGTGCTGACTGGATTTCAGATAATCGCGGCAGACATTGGCAGCCAAAGCGCTTATCCACTGAACAAACTTCCCTTCTTCATGATAGCGGTCCAGATTCCGCCAGGTCTTGATATAAACCTCTTGTTCGATGTCTTCATTATACGAGCCGGTCAATTTTTTGATAATTGCCTTAATCCGGCCCTGATGCGCTGCAATAATTTCTTTCATTTAGCCGACCATCAACAAGCCGTATTCGTCAACCGGCAAGCCCATATCTTCAATAACCGAACCTTCTTCTATCTGCGCCACCTGATTTTCAAACTCCGTATCCGGCAGCAGAGTATAGGTGTTGTATTTCTGCGGCCACAAGCTGCTCATCATCACCACGCACACCAGCATTCCGAGTGTTGCTTTAATCCGGTTGTTGCGGCGCTTTCGGGCAAAATACAGCGGCTTGGCCTCCTGTAACAAACGAGAAATGTCATCCATGTTTCAAACTCCTTACCCTTATTAGAACGAGACTGTTGTCATTAAAGTTCATTTTATTTGATATTTAATTAATATCCGGTCGTCACACACTGCTGAACCGTTACACCGTTGTTAACGGTAGTTGTGCAGTTGGAAGTCGCAACCGGCTGCGGCACAACGGCGGTTTGCACCGGCACATAGGTCTGAACCGTCTGCTGCGGCGTCAGCAAATTGGCTAATGCCGCCATTCCCACAATCGTCCCCGCCACGGCCAGAGCCGTCCCGCTGCGGTGATGCTTGTGCCTGACGGCTCCCGGCCGATGATACGAATAAACAGGCCCCGGACGGAAATGCGCCCCGCCGTGGCCGGGAAAAGCCTGAACCGTCCCCGTGCTTAACATCGTTACCGCAGCCAACAGCATCAAAAATTTTTTCATAAATAAAACTCCCTGTTTTTTAAGTCTGACACTTCTTAAAACGAACGTTTTTTCTTTTTTGTTCAAAATATTTTTTAATCCCGCGTTTTTCCTTCCCGTTCCTCACTCGTTGTCCTCCCTCCGCCATTGCTCTGATAACCATATAATTCATGTCCTTTCTCCGTGCCATTACCCGGCTTGACCGGATTATCAGTGCTCCCTCTTCTGTCATTACCCGGCTTGACCGGATAATCAGTGCTCCCTCTTCTGTCATTACCCGGCTTGACCGGATAACCAGTGCTCCCTCCCCTGTCATTACCCGGCTTGACCGGGTAATCTGAATTTATACGCCTTTCCGGTTTTATCCGAACATTCCGCTCAAACCGGAACATAATAAAAAAACAGCCGGATATATCAATCAAACTTAAAATCATCTCATGGCCTTACATAAATTTCCCCTTGCAATTTAGCCGGCTCTCATTTACAGTAGAACCAGCTTTCAGGCAAGGTAAGTCCGGTTTCGTCCGAACCCCAAACCTGATTAACCGTGAGAGCGGGCGGGAACCTAGTAATTCTTTCATCAGTTACAAGACCCTCTCATGTGAGGGAGCCTCCAATATAAGGCGGCTTCCGCACGAATAAGGAGGGCTGTCCGACTGGTACAGTTACTAGCTCCCTCACACCTTTCAGGTCTGAGGGTTTTGTTTTGATGGCAGCTCGAAACAAATAAAACCTGATTAAGCTGCTGAATTTTATAAACACGGTATTGGCTTTGTAAAATTCTTAAGTTATAACATATAATAATTCAGTGTGGACGGTTTGAAACCCCGACACAGATAAATATGTTACATACCCAACGCAGCAGGCGTTAATCTGCACTCGTACCCTTTTTAAGGGGAGGAGTATTGCGAATACCCGTACCGTGCCGGCTTCGTCCGGCACGGATACGGTAATAAGCATAACTGTATATGGGTATGTACAGGGTTTCAGCTCCTCCCGCCTTTTGAAAGGATAGGTTGTTATGCAAGCTGATTTGTCCCATTTTATCATTGAAGATAAGCAAAATCTCGGCTGGAGATTTCACTGGCTGCGTGCCGAACAGCAGGAGCCGATTGATATCTGCGCCCAAAAACTCAATGTTTCCGTTGACGTGATTGATAAGATTGAAAGCGGACAATTTGACAATCCTCAAGTCAATCTGGACGTCTTAATCCGTTACCTCGCACTTTACGGCGAAAAGTTCCGCCTCAGCCTCGGAGACGACTAATGGACGACAGATATATTTTTCACTGGAAAGAGCTCCCTTTTGACGGTGCTTATTACCTGGCGGAAGAACTTTATTCCGCCAGGCGGCAGAAAAAACTCAGCCTGGAGGAAGTCAGCCGGGCCACGGGCATTCCGCCGGTTCGGATAGACGCTCAGGAAGTTATGTCGGCGGACATAGATTTCCATATCATCGCGCGATTATTGGATTTTTATCGGATTAAACTGGGTTTGAGCAAAGGTTTTTTTCCCGGCTTGCCGCAAAACTATCAAAAAAAATATTTCCGCAATTAAGGCAGGCGCTCCGAACACTGCCGTTTCTTCCCGGCCGGAACCGAACCGTCTTCCGGCCGGGTCGGAAAATCCTTTTATCAATTCTATAAACAGCGGTAAAGATTAGCTTTTCGACAGTTGGCAACATCTTCAAAGCGGCGGACTTTATTCCAGACTTGCGCAGCCTTGGCTGCTTCATATGATTTATAAACAAAATCAACCCGATAGTAATCCGCCTTAATTTCTGCCGCCTCCACCGCAAAACACAACGGCTGTTCGGCAAACAGCATCGTCTGGCAGTCCTTCGACAAAGCCTGATATTTCTGTCCGTCTTTCTCCAATTTCAGCCATTTTTCACCGCGCGGACAATCTTTGCAGGCATTACTGCGAATACAGGCGGCACTGGTAAACAATGCCGCATCCTGATAAACCACCATTGTCACCGGTAAAGGCGCCTGCGCGGCAATCAGGCTGAGGTTGTCAAGCTGGTCTTCCACCGAAAGCGTCACCCGTCCGGCATTCATCTCTTTAGCCATCTGCATGGCTTGGGTATTCAGCATATATAAAGGCGCGTCAAAGCTTAAATCAATTCCGTTTTTCGGCAACACCGACAATCCCCAGTAATTGCCGATTTCCCATTTTTTATATCCCTGCACCAGCAAAGTCTCTATCAGCGGCTTAAACTTGTCAACCCGTCGGCAGACCGTCGGCAGCGCCAGACGGAGTTTGTTTTTAGGCAGCTTTTTCAATTCGTTGACATCACTTTGTTCATTCAGCAGATAAATAATTTCATCGGTTTCGTCCGGCGCAATGGCGGCAATTTTAGCCAAACTGTCGGTTTTTATAACCCATTTGGCGGTTTGAATCTGGTGCGGAGCGTCCGTCTCCGGCAGATTTCCCTTCTTGTTTTCAACACTTATTTGCGCATAAAGCTGCCGCCGCAGCTCATTGAACAAAGACACCGGAACAAACAAACCATCCGGATTGCGCACCTCAAACCGTCCCGGCTCCACCGCGGCATCGCCGCTTTTGGCAAAAGCCTTGCGGGCGGCTTCAACCGTTTTCTCAGGATGTTCTGCCGCAGCAAAATCACCTGTTATCCGGCACTCAACATCGCCGCTGCGAGCAACAATTTCCCCGCCGGTAATCTCGACGACAATGTCAACCGCCGCTTTCTGCCGAAATTCACCCGGCTTGGGCTTGCCATAATCATAAGCGCCCTTAACTTCGGAGGCCGAGGCCAGATAAATGTTCCACCCTTTTTCCAAACGCGGCGTCTGCGGCGGCAAATCCATGGTAATTTCTTCCCCTGCCGGCACTTCAAACACGCTTTGCCCTCTCAGACGCAGCCGCTGGACCGAAAAACCGAACGGCTTTTCCATGCCGGGAATTTCAATCTGTATCCCGTCATAGCGCGCTACCTTATGTTTGCTGTGAAAAATCAGACGCCCTTTGCCTGCCTGCTCCACTTTGCCGATCAGCAGCCCCCGATGCCCGACAAATTCACGTTCAATCACATTTTTATCTTTGCCTTTGAAATGAAATTTGCACCACGGCCGCGAAAAAATCTGTTTGATATGTTCGGCCCGGTTTTCATCAGCCCCTTTGCCGTCCAATATCCGGCGGTAATAATCGGTAACCGCGGCCACATAAAGCGCCGTCTTTTTACGCCCCTCAATCTTCAGCGACGTTACCGGCATTTTCAGAACATCTTCCTGCAAAGCCATGTCTTTCATCGAAAAATAATGCTTTTCCCCGGCTTCGCCGGTAAAATTCGCTCGGCAGGGATATAAACATTTGCCGCGGTTGGCGCTGCGTCCGGTTTCCACCGACGAAAACAGACAGAGACCGCTGTAAGAATAGCAAAGTGCCCCATGAATAAAAGCCTCGGTTTCCAACCCCGGAACAGCGGCAATTTCTTTAATTTCTCCCTGCGTCAGTTCACGGGCTACCACCACCCGGCTGAACCCTTCCTTTTGCAGCGCCAGCGCCCCTTCTTTATTATGAACCGCCATCTGCGTACTGGCATGCATTTCCAGTTCCGGATAACTCTCCCGAATAATCCGCGCCACGCCCAAGTCCTGCAAAATAACCGCATCCACTTTGCAGCGCGAACAAATATCCAGACTTTTCAGCAAATCGGAAAGTTCTTTTTCCTGCACCAGCGTATTGACCGCCGCATACACCTTGCGTCCCAGGTGATGCGCATAACCGACAAATTCATTAAGGTTTTCTTCGCTGAAATTGGTTGCCGTTGCCCGCGCCGAAAATTGCTGCAGCCCCAGATAAACGGCATCTGCCCCGTAAAACAGCGCCGCATACCCGGCTTCAATATCGCCCGCCGGCGCCAGAAGTTCAGTTTTCATGGTCTTTCAGTCTTTCGCTAATGTTTCTTTGCGCTCAGATTATTGCGCCGCTTTGCGAATGTCAAGCCGATATTCTTCCCGGCTGTATGCCGGAAATTTGGTAAAAAGCCAACGAATACGCGCATTTTTCGTGCAAATTCCCCACATGCTGCCGTTAACCAGCACTTTGGCCGCTCCCGCCTCGGCATCTGCCAAAGCCGAACATAACGCCTCGGAAAGCTGATAAACTTCCACATAACACATTTGAGGGTCTTCGCCCACCGTCCACGGATGGTTAAATCCGAAAGGCATTCCCGGCATCCGCTCCCTCCGGATCGGCCGATAAGCCGCCGCCAAGGCGCGCATCTCCGCCCGAATAATCCGAACGCTCCCGATGATTTCCTTTTGTTCGCGGCATTCTTCCCGCGTCATCTGCAAAACCGGCGAACACCCCGCCGCCGATAAAACAAAAAGCAGAGCCATTATTTGTTTCAGCATCTGTATATCCTTAAATTAAGAATGATACACAGCCAAAACAAAACCCTGCCCGGTTAATCTGTAACCAGCATACCTCTCCCCGGTTTAAAATATCTTAATTTAAAAATAAAAAACCCCGTCCTTTCCTCAAGACGGGGTTTCCGTTTTCTATCTGTCTAAACTGCCTCTTGCAGCAAATCATCCGGAATAATTAAATCGGCCGTAATTGTCGAAGTAATATCTTCCAGGCTGAACAAAGGATTAATCTCCTGCAGAACCAGCCCCTCCGGTTCTACCCGCAACACGCAGCGCTCGGTCACAATCAAATCGACTTCATGCGCAGCAGTCAAAGGCAGCGTACATCTTTTCAAAATTTTAATTTGGTCTTTTGCCAAGTGCTCCATCGCCACAATTACTTTCTTGGCACCGACGACCAAATCCATGGCGCCGCCCATGCCCGGAGCAAACACGCCGGGAACCAGCCAGTTGGCAATATTTCCTTCCTGGTCAACCTGCAAAGCCCCTAAAACCGTCGCATCAATGTGTCCGCCGCGAATCATCGCAAACGACATCTGACTGTCAAAAAAGGCCGCCCCCTGCTTTGTCGTTACCGGAATACCGCCCGCATTGGTAATTTTCGGATCAACTTTGTCGGGAGCCGGCTTTTTTCCGACGCCGATCAAGCCGTTTTCCGACTGAATCATCACATGAACGTTCTCGGGAATATAATTTGCCACTTCTGTCGGCAGGCCAATTCCCAGCGTAACGTAATCGCCTTCTTTCAGCTCCTGTGCCACACGACGGGCAATCGTTTCTCTGATTTGTTCTTTGGTCAGTTCCATTTTTCACCTATACAACAATGTAATCAACAAAAATGCCGGGAATAGTTACCATATTCGGATCAAGACTGTCGTCCACCAGCTCATCGGCTTCAACAATGACCGTATCCGCCGCAGAAGCCATCACCACATTAAAATTACGGGTCGTCCCTTCCAGATAAACATTCCCGAATTTGTCGGCCTTGGTTCCGTATATCAGGGCAAAATCAGCTTTCAGCGGCTTTTCAAACAAATATTTTTTGCCGTCAACTTCCATTGTCTGTTTGCCTTTCTCAACCGGAGTTCCCACCCCCGTAGGCGTCAAAAAGCCGCCCAAACCGGAACCTGCCGCACGAATTTTCTCCACCAGCGTTCCCATCGGGGTCAATTCGACCTCCAGTTCCCCGGCGTTCATCTGCTTTCCCGTTTCGGGATTGGTTCCGATATGTGCGACAATCGCCTTTTTGACTCTTTTATTGGCAATCAGCTTGCCGCGGTCACTGTCGGGAAAACAAGTGTCATTGGCGATTAAAGTTAAACCGCTGACGCCGTTTTTCAAAATTTCCTCAATCACTTTTGTCGGCGTTCCGCATTTCAAAAAGCCGCCGATCATAACCGAAGCATTGTTTCCGATAAGTCGGCCCGCTTCCGTGGCTGAAATAATTTTCTTCAATGTTTCTTACTTTCCTTATTAGCAAATCGGAAAATATTATACTCAAAAAAAGCAAAAAGTACAGCCTTTAATCACTGTCTTATAATTTATTTTTGTCCTTTTGTCAAATAATGATTGTTTTTCGCCTAAATTTATGTTATAAAATTTCCATTCAATCATTATTATGGGATACATTTATAAATCAGGCGGCTTGCCTTTCCCTAATAATTTGTTCCGAAAATAATTTACTAACTTCAATATAAACAAAAATGAGAACAAATTTTTTAAACAAAGTTGCCGCAATGTCCGGCAAAAATGTGAATGAACTGGTAGGTATGTCGCAAAGCGAAGTTGTTAACAAGGTTATCCTGCCGATAATTGTTCAACCGACCGGACAAGATATCCGCGGCTGGCGCATCGGAGACGACTATATGTCATTGATGGCCGAATTCGGAGAATATTGCTGGCAACAAGACGCTTTTACCGGAGAAATTCTCCTTGAAATTGCCCTCCAGCGCATTTCCTGCGGTGCAGTTCTTCACGAAGCCAGCAGTTACAAAATTCTGCCCGAAGCATATTGGAAATATTCCGCAATGTGTGACCAGCCGGGTTTAATGAGCGACGCCTGCTTCGATTTTCTGCAAAAGCAGATTGTAACCTGCCTGAAGGCCAAACTGACCAGAGAACACGCCCAAAAAATCATCTTTGGCCTGATTGATCACTTGGACGAACAGGGAAATGAACTGAACGGCTATATGCTGAAATACGGACATTTCCACACCGACACCCAAACGGTTTTCTCCTGGGCATGGGAAACAGCCGGCAAATACTTCACTTATGAAGAGTTGTACGACCATTTTGCCACCCCGGAACGCTGGGAACGTTTTATTCCTTTCTTCAAAGAAAACCGCCCCGTCATCTACAAGCCGGATTTCTGCAAAAGGATCGGCGTCAGCGGTTTCTGGAACAAACGCAAAGTTTGGAAAAGACTGGCCTGAAACAGCATCTGATAAAAAAGGTTCCGAATCATTTTCGGAACCTTTTTTATTAATGCACCGTTCGTACAACAAATACGGCAGGATAATCATTTGATATAAAATAATTTTAGCAAAAAAATAAAAATTGTGCAATTTTTTGCTTGATTAATTATTTTTAGAAGTGTATAAACTCTTTCGTAAACACGATGGGAGTTTAGCTCAGCTGGAAGAGCATCTCGTTTACACCGAGAGGGTCGGGAGTTCGAACCTCTCAACTCCCACCAATTAAAAAAACCGCCTTTATGGCGGTTTTTTTAATTGGTGAAATGAAAAGTGAGAACACCCGGAAAAGGGAGTTCGACAAGGAGGAGCAGGCGAGACGGGAGTATCGCCGCTCTTGCGACGACGAAGCGGCGGAACGCCAGCCGAACAACTCCCCTATCCGCTAATTCCGCCATAAAGGCGGTTTTTTTAATTGATGAAATGAAACGTGAGAACTCCCGCTATCCACCGCATACTTTCCCTCTGTTTGCCGAGAACCTCCTCCATAACAAAAAAGTGAGCCGAAACCCGGCTCACTATCTCAATAATATTGGACTAATTAAGGAAAAAGGGCTGGAAACCCGGCCCTTTCTTATAATTAGTTAACAGAGTCAACCAATACTTTACCAGCTCTGAATTTCGGTTGATTGCGAGCCGGAATTTTGATGCTCTGGCCGGTACGCGGATTGCGGCCGGTAGTAGCAGAACGTTTAGAAACAGCAAAAGTACCAAAGCCAACCAGGCGAACTTCGTCACCAGATTTCAATGCAGAAGAAATAGAAGATACAAATGCATCAACAGCTTTAGCTGCATCAGTTTTGGTCAAGCCGGTTTCGCTAGCAATGCTAGAAATAAGTTCATTTTTATTCACGGTGAGGACTCCCTCTAATTATAAGTTATAAACCAATGTCAACAGCAGAACCGCTGTTTACAAGAAAATTTAAGCCTGAATTTTGACCGAAGTCAAACGAAAACAAGGCCTTACCCTCAAAAAAACCGTTATTTATCCCCAATTTTTGCTTTTTAAACCTCAAATAACGCTTTTTTGACCGACTTATTCACAGCTAATCCATACCCAGCAATAATTTGCCGCGATTCTGAATCCGCCTGTTGCGAGTCCGTTTAAACAGCAAAAAGCCCGGCTGTCCAGCCGGGCTTTAACGCCTTATATATAACTAAGAGTGCTTTTGAGAACTCTTTCCGGCTTTTCCCTTCTGTGTTTTGGGCTTGCCTGCCAGCGCAATTTTCAGCACTTCGGACACCTCCGACACCGGAATAATCTTCATTCCCTTCTTAACATTATCGGGAATTTCAGCCAGATCTTTCTCATTCTCTTTCGGAATAATAACCGTCTTAATTCCGCCGCGCAAAGCTGACAGCAGTTTTTCCTTCAAACCACCGATAGGCAGAACCCGCCCTTGCAGCGTAATTTCACCGGTCATTGCCACATCTTTGCGCACCGGTGTTTTTGTCAGCACCGACACCAGAGTTGTGTACATGGCAATACCGGCAGACGGACCGTCTTTCGGGGTTGCACCCTCCGGAACGTGAATGTGAATATCCGTTTTGTCAAAGACTTCCGGATCGATTCCCAAATCTTTTGAATGAGAACGCACCACGGAATAAGCCGTCTCAATCGATTCCTTCATCACTTCGCCCAGCTTGCCGGTCTGCGTAATCTTGCCTTTGCCAGGCATATCCACCGCTTCGATAAACAGAATATCGCCGCCGACTTCCGTCCAGGCCAGCCCGGTCGTTACACCGATATGGTCCTGCTGTTCGGCTTCGCCGTAGCTGTAACGTCTGACACCGAGATACTTGTCCAGATTTTTGGAACTGACCTCCAGCTTTTTCTTCTTGCCTTTCGCCAGCAGAATTTCTTTCACCGCCTTGCGGGCAATCGTCGCCAGTTCACGCTCCAGATTCCGCACCCCGGCTTCACGGGTATAATAGCGGATAATATCGCGGATAGCATCTTCGGTAATCGTCAGTTCGGATTCCTTAACCGCATTTTCGGAAAAAATCTTCGGAATCAGATGACGCTTGGCAATTTCGATTTTTTCGTCTTCGGTATAACCCGACAAACGAATAATTTCCATACGATCCAGCAACGGCCGCGGCATATCCAGCGAGTTTGCGGTTGTCACAAACATAACGTCCGACAAATCGTAATCAACTTCCAGATAATGGTCGTTAAATGCCGCATTTTGCTCCGGATCCAACACCTCCAGCAAAGCCGAACTCGGATCGCCGCGCCAGTCATTGCCAAGTTTGTCAATTTCATCAAGCAAAAACAGCGGATTGGACGTTCCGGCCTTTTTCATGCCTTTAATAATTTTGCCCGGCATGGAACCGATATACGTCCGCCGATGTCCGCGGATTTCCGCTTCATCGCGCATACCGCCCAATGAAGCCCGCACAAAACTGCGCCCGGTTGCCTTGGCGATGGATTTGCCCAAAGAAGTTTTGCCCACGCCCGGAGGACCGACCAAACACAAAATCGGACCTTTGATTTTATCGGCACGCGACTGCACCGCCAAATATTCGACAATGCGTTCCTTGACCTTTTCCAGCCCGTAATGGTCTTTTTCCAGCACGTCCATTGCCTTGGAAATGTCTTTGTTAACCTTGGAACGCTTCTTCCAGGGAATGTCCAGCAGCCAGTCCAGATAGTTGCGAATAACCGTTGCTTCGGAAGACATGCCGCTCATATTTTTCAGCTTTTTGACTTCGGCCAAAGCTTTTTCTTTTGCCTCTTTGGATAATTTGGCCTTTTCGATTTTAGCCATATAATCGCTGATTTCGCCTTCCTCGTCATTATCGCCGAGCTCTTTCTGAATGGCTTTCATCTGCTCGTTCAGATAATATTCCTTCTGGCTTTTTTCCATTTGCTTTTTGACGCGGGTTTTGATTTTGTTTTCCACTTCCAGCAAAGTAATTTCCGCATCCATAAAGCCAAGAATCTTTTCAAAGCGTTCCTTCAGCGTCCGCCCTTCCAGCAAAGCCTGCTTGTCGGCAATTTTCAAAGCCAGATGCGAAGCTATCGTATCGGCCAGTTTGCTGTTGTCTTCAATCTGATTGACCGAAACCAAAACCTCCGGCGGCGTTTTTTTCGAAAGTTTGACATATTCTTCAAACTGAGAAAGAACGGCCCGCACCAAAGCTTCAAGTTCGGTACTGTTGTCCTCGGCATCCGGCAGAATTTCGGCTTCCACTTCCATATAATCGGGATTGTCGATAAACTTGGAAATTTTAACCCGTTCCATGCCCTCAATCAGAACTTTCACTGTTCCGTCCGGCAGTTTCAACATCTGCAAAACCGTTCCGACCGTCCCGACGTGATAGACGTCGTTTTCGGTCGGATCTTCAATCGCGGCCTCTTTCTGCGTCAGCAAAATGATGTTCTGATCCTGATCAACGACCTCCTGCAGCGCCCGGATAGATTTTTCGCGCCCGACAAACAGAGGAACAATCATTTTCGGATAGACCACGATGTCGCGAAGCGGAAGCACGGGATAAATATTCTTTTTTGCCATTTTATCTTAATCCTCACATATTTCCTGTTATCCTTTTATATAGGAAAACTTTTTGTGAACTACAATAGACACACCCACATATTTAAGACTTTTGTGGCATATTTCGAACGGCTCGGCAACGGTTAAACGCTTTAATCCACAACGATATGAGAAACTGCTGATAAACGGCGCCAATAACGATATGAGAAACTGCTGATAAACGGCGCCAATATTGTGGGGAATTTATAATCTTGTATTTAAAATTAAAAACTTTGCTATATGATAGAGACAATTATAAGTCTCACCAAATAAATATGCTTGGAGAAAATTTTTAATGGCTGCTTTAAAAAAACAAAGTTTATCCGGAGATGAAATTACCGTTGACATCTCGGTAACGCTCGGTACTGCCGATCTCCGGGTGCAGCAACTGCTGAAGCTCGGCCGAGGCGCCGTTGTCGAACTGGACCGCAACGTCAACGACTATGTTGACATTTACGCCAACAACATCCTTATCGGCCACGGCGAAGTCGTCATTACCGAAAATGAGACCATAGGCATTTCCGTCACCGATATTGTCAAAAAATCAAAAAGATAAATTCATGCCTTTACGCAAAAGATGTAAAAAGTTTTTCAAATCTCTGCTGCAGTCGCGGCTCGTACTGGCTGCCATCAGCACGCTGATTTACTGGTATGCCCGCCTGGTCGGACGAACCACCGAATGGCAGACGCAGGGCGTTGACGAACTCTACCGCGTTTGGGAAAAAGAAGGCAGTTTCATCTTCATCGGCTGGCACGGGCGCGCTATGATGCTTCCCTATTTTTGGAACCGCTCCCACCCGCTGAATGCCTTGGTTTCCCTTCACCATGACGGCCGTATGATTGCCGGCCTGCTTGAAAAATTCGGCATGGGAACCATCGGCGGCTCCAGCACCGAAAACGGCAAAAACGCGGCGCTTGAACTGATGCGCTCGCTGCAAAAAGGCGAAGCCATCGCCATCATTCCCGACGGCCCCAAAGGCCCGAGCATGACACTGAGCCGTTCCGCCGTCTACTTTGCGCAAAAATCGGGAAAACCGATTATCGGTGCCACATACAGTATTGCCGGCTCCAAAATCGTCGAAAAGAGCTGGGACAAGATGATGCTCCCCAAACCTTTCTCCCGCGGTTGCTATTATGCCACCGAGGCTTTCTATATTCCCGCCGACGCAGACGAAACCAGGCTTGAAGAATATCGCCGGACAATCGAAAACCGTCTGAATCAGCTCACCTGGGAAGCTGACAAAGCCATGGGCATCAAACACATCGAAAAAGGAACCGTTGCCCGCAAACGCTACCCTGCCCCCGCTCCGAAATCAGAAAAGGCTTAAAGATGTTTATCCGGATTTACAATACCCTAATCAGCATACTCTATCCCCTGGTCATCAAACGCTATATCAAAAAACGCCAGGAGCGCGGCAAAGAAGACGTCAAACGTTTCAACGAACGCGTCGGCCGTCCCCTGCTCAAACGCCCGGAAGGACGTTTTATCTGGTTTCACGGGGCATCGGTCGGTGAATCTCTCTCCATGCTGCCGCTGATTAACAAACTGCTGGAAGCTTATCCCGACATGCACATCATGGTAACCACCGGCACTACCACCTCCGCCGAACTGATGAGCAAACGCCTGCCCGAGCGGGCTTTTCACCAATATCTGCCGATAGACAACCCCTTCTTTACCACGCGCTTCGTCCGCCACTGGCACCCAGATTTGGTTCTGTGGTTTGAATCGGAATTCTGGCCCGCCATGCTTTCCTCCATTAAACGCAGAAACATCCCCTTGATTCTGGTCAACGGCCGCATTTCCAACAAATCATTCAAACGTTGGCAGCAGTTTGACTTCATCAGCAAAGAACTGCTTTCCTGTTTCACTTTCTGCCTCGGCCAGTCGGAAGAAGACGCCTATCGCCTGCGGGTTCTCGGAGCCAAAGATTCGATGTGTCTCGGCAATATCAAATTCGCCGGCCTGCCCATTCCCATTGACGCCCAAAAGAAAGCCGAAATCGTCGGCCAGATAGGCAAACGCCCGGTCTGGTGCGTCAGTTCCACCCATGAAGACGAAGAATTTAAAATCGGGCGTTTTCTAAAAAAACTGGGCCAGACCGTTCCTGGCCTGCTGACTATCATCGCCCCGCGCCACCCTAACCGCGGCGCCGACATCAAACAAAAACTGGAAGAAAGCTACGGCTTAAAGGTCTCCCTGCGTTCCGCCGGTGAAAAAATCACGCCGGAAACCGAAGTTTACGTGGCGGATACCATCGGCGAAACCGGCCTGTGGTACGACCTGTGTCCGCTGGTTTTTGTCGGCGGTTCGCTGATTCCTCACGGCGGCCAAAACTTTATGGAGCCGTCCCGCATGCGTGATGCCGCCATTGTGGGCCCCCATATGCATAACTTCACCGAAGCGATGAACCGTGCCAAAAAAGCCGATGCGGTTATTCAGGTAAACGATGTTCTCGAATTGGAAGAAACCGTCACTTCGCTGCTCACCAACAAAGAACTGCTGGAAGCCAAACGCAGCCTGGCTTACAACTGGGCCAACAGCGAGGCCAAAGTGCTTGACGGCATTCTGGAAAAAGTCAAAGGATACATCGAATAATGAAAACTCCCGGCTACTGGTCTGATCTTAATCCGCTGTCCCTTTTGCTCTCTCCGCTGGGCCTGCTTTATAACTTGGGCACCCGTCTGAACATGAGCCTGCACAAACCCCAAAAGGCTGCCGTTCCCGTCGTCTGTATCGGCAATCTGACCGCCGGGGGAACCGGAAAAACGCCGACGGCCGTTTCCATTGCCAAACTCATGCAACAGGCAAAACGCAAACCATTTTTTGTTTCCCGCGGTTATGGCGGCAACTTGCATAACGTTTTGGTCGACCCTCAGCACCATACACCGCAGCAGGTCGGCGACGAACCGCTGCTGCTGGCCCGACAGGCACCGACGGTTGTCAATCCTGACCGTTTTGCCGCAGCACAAACGGCTGCGGCCGCCGGAGCGGAAATGGTCATTATGGATGACGGTTTTCAAAATCCCGGCCTGCATAAGGATTTGTCATTTCTTGTTTTTGACGGCGGTTTCGGTTACGGCAATGGTCTGTGCATTCCGGCCGGGCCCTTGCGGGAAAGCCTGCCTGCCGGAATGAAAAGAGCCGATGCCGTCCTGATAATCGGTGAAGACAGGCATCGCCTTGCCGAACAGATTGCCCTTCCCGTTTTCCGCGGCCAGATAGTCCCGGTCAGGCCGAACTTTTCCGAGCGCAGAGTCATTGCTTTTGCAGGCATCGGACGGCCGGAGAAGTTTTATCAGTCGTTGCGTGAACTGAACTTTGAACTGGTCGAAACCGTCAATTTTCCCGATCACCATTTTTACACCGATACCGAACTTGACCAATTAATCGACAAGGCGGAGAAAAATTCCTGCACCTTAATCACAACGGCTAAAGATCTGGTAAAAATTCCGTCCCGACGCCGCAGTTTTTTCAAGGTTTTGGAAATAGAAGTCCGCTGGGAAGACGAAGACGCTTTGGCCGGTTTTATTCTGCACCGTCTGCCCTGAAAACACTGTCCTGATATTTCACTGCCGCATGTGAACCGTCGCAAAACGGCTTATTGCGGGAATGCCCGCAGCGGCATAGCGTCTGACGGTTGCGTCGTTCATAAAGTTTTCCGCTCTCGCTTTCAACCTGTATGCCGCCTTTCACCCACAACGGCCCGCTGCATCCTATTGCCGGATCTTCCAAAACGCCTATTTTCGGCTGTAATTCCGGTTCAATCGGCTTACCCGTACGATTGTCAAACATTATCAAACGACCGGACGGACAGTTGCATGCCTCCTTAACGGCCTGCTTGTCTGCTGCCGGCGTTCCTTCCTGCACCAGGTTCCAAATCCGGCCTTTGGCATCGCAGAAACGGGCATAAGCACAATAATCCTGATTGTCTGCCAAAGTCAGATTCGGCCCCTCTATAGCCTCGGCACCGTTCAATATCGGCTCAAAAGAAGCTGTTTCCTCTCCGTCCCAATCCGCCTTTTCGTGACTACCGTCACAAAAAGGCGCATGCCCCGAACGCCCGCAGCGGCAAAGATGCAACGGATTTTCATCGGCAGTAAACTTCTGTCCCGGAACATATTCTTCCGAAGCCCCCGCCTCGTCAGGCTTAATTGCATACAGCCTGATGTCTTGAACATTACTGACTTCATAAGGTCCGTTCGCAGTCACTTTTATCTTGGCATAAGATCTATCCATAGGTCACTCCGTCAATCTTCAGACACCAAATGCCTTCGGCAATTTTCTTCACGCAAAGATGGAGTCAGCCGTATAGTCGCCGAAAGCAAAACTGCTGCCGTCAATAAAACGCTGCCCCCTGTCAAGCGAAGCAATTTTCTTCATATCCTCATCGTCGAGCTCAACGGCCGAAGCGGCAAAGTTTTCTTTCAGACGCATTTCATGAACCGTCTTGGGAATAACCGAAACGCCGCGAGCCAGCTGCCAAGCCAGCAGCACCTGCGCCGACGTGCAGTTCAAACGTCCGGCAATTTCCATAATAATCTCATTGCGGAACAAATCGGTCTCATCTCCGTCATGCTGCGAGCCCAGCGGCGAATAAGCCGTAACCGCAATCATATTCTTCCGGCAGAATTCAATTAAATCGTTTTGCTGCAACAGCGGATGACTCTCAACCTGATTGACCGCCGGCGTTATTTCCGCTTTTTCAATCAGCTCGCCCAAACGTTTTGCTCCGAAATTGGAAACTCCGGCAGTGCGGATCAGTCCCTGCTGCTGCGCCTTTTCAATCTCCGCCCAGGTCAAGTCAAGCGGCATATCTTTTAACGAAACCATATCTTCGGCACGATGCGGCATCGGTACTCCTTTTTTCTGTGCCACCGGCCAATGAATCATATACAAATCAAGATAATCCTGCTGCAAATCGGCCAACGTCTGTTTCAAAGCAGGCAAAACATCTTCCGGCGCATGCATATCGTTCCATAATTTAGAAGCAATGAACAGTTCTTCCCGCTTTATGTCTCCTTCGGCAACCGCATCATGCAGCGCCTGTCCGATTTCCTTTTCATTGCCGTAAATCGGCGCACAGTCAATATGCCGGTAACCAAGCTTTATTGCCCAGCGAACGGTCTGATACACCTCTCCCGGACCTGAACGCCAGGTTCCCAAACCAATCATCGGCATATCATAATCCGTGTTTAACTTAACGCTTTTCATTCTTCTCTCCCTAACAAAAAATATCTACCTTTTCTATATAATCGCAAAGCCATAAGGTTAAAGATTATCCCCTGCAAAAATTCTGCACTGGAAATTTTTTCGCCTCTTCTCTAAAATCTGACCAGACAAATCAACCTGAAAGAGAAAAAACAATGACGGTCAAAATTGAAAAATTCCCGGTTTACTACACCAAACTTCCCCACTATAAAAACGTTGCCTGCAATCTGACTTATGCCACGCCCGACGCAGCCTGCTTTGACATCTGCGCCGCTTTGGAACAGCCGGTAACCCTTCGTCCCGGTGAACGCATCAAATGCCCCACCGGCATAAAAATTGCCCCGGAAAATCCGTTCTGGTGCCGCATTAACGGCCGCAGCGGCCTGGCCGCCAATCATGGCATTATCCCCGTCGGCGGCATTATCGACACTGATTACCGCGGCGAGATTATGGTCATTCTGCTGAACACCAATCCGGCCGGCAAAGAAAGCTATACCATTCACCCCGGCGATAAAATTGCCCAGGGAGAATTCCCGTTTCCCTATAAAGCGGATTTCAAAGAAATCAGCAGCGAAGAATTCGATAAACTGACCACCTCCCGCGGAGAAAACGGTTTCGGTTCTTCCGGCAAATAGACTTTACGGCAGCAAACAGTAAAAAAGCTACGAAAAATTTCGTAGCTTTTTTTCACTAACTGTATGGAATGCAGCCTCCGGTTCCCGAACAATCTCTGGGAGCCTGCGCATCGCGGCCGCAGCACATCTGCCCTGAAGGATAAATACTTATATTCCTCATAATTTCTCTTCTCAAAAACAAATATTCAGGACTCAAATCACGGAAAAATAACAAATTCTGCTTGCATTAATATTATAATAGATACTTATCTATTTCTTACAGTTCTTCTGTTAATATACCCATAACCAAGATGATGAGTATCTCCAATATCAAATACACTATTTAATTTTTTGATATCGGCAGGAAAGTCTAATATAAACTTTTCACTATTAATTGCTTTTTGCATAAATTGCTCTTTAGTCATACCTGTATTCATAACACGCGGTCTTCCTGTTTTTTTCGTATTTAAAGGATCATATATAAACATACTATCTTTGTCATGAACTGCCAAAAAATGATGAGCTTCATACAGAATACCACCAGAAGTTTCCTGAAATAAATGAGCATCACATAAATAACTATCAATACCATGGCTTTCCAAATATGACTGAGCTAAAATAGAAAACTCAGAACACATAGCCAGTCCCTTATCAATTAAACTTGATAATTTTATCGGCTTGACTGTTTCTGTACCTAGTCTCTCCGATATCGTTTTTTGCAAAACAGCTTGACGTTCTAAGGCTTTATCTTCTACTTCACAATTTTTAAAACGATGCAGATTAGCATCTAAAACTTGAATATGAAGAAAGGTTTCTGAAGAAATACCCAGTTCTTCAGCCTCTTGTTTACACATCCGATAAGAACCGCTTCCCCAAGACATATTTGGTGATTTTTTTTGTATGTTTACAATAGATTCACAAGAAGCAAAAAAATTTTTATATGATGAAACATCCGCTAGTATAGGCTTCTCTCCTGTTTCTACCAAATCACCATCTCGCAAACTATGATACATTATAAAATTATCATGAGTACTAACAATTTCCATCCAACCTCCTTCATCAAAACATAATAATTATTATAACATGTAACCAATACCAAAACAACTAATAACTATACATAAATAAACATAGTCTGATTCTAAATTTTCATACACAACTAAACGAACAAAAAACATATTTTTAATATCAACACAGCCTAAGCCCAAGCACAAAAAAAATCCCCGTTTCCGGGGATTTTTCATTCAAACCGGCCGCACAGCGGTTTAAGCCGATTTACTTTCTTTTGAAACCACATATTCCGGCTCGGCACCGTCATTAATAACATTCTCATTAATGACAATTTCGCTGACGTTTTTCTTATCCGGAATATCATACATAATCTGCAACAGATTTTCTTCCATAATCGCCCGCAAACCGCGCGCACCGGTTTTACGCTCAATCGCTTTTTTGGCTATTGCTTTCAAAGCTTCCTCGGTAATCGTCAGTTTAACACCTTCCATATCAAACAAAGCTTCATACTGCTTAACCAAAGCATTCTTCGGCTCGGTCAAAACCCGAACCAAAGCCTCTTCATTCAGGTCATCTAATGTGGCAATAATCGGCAAACGGCCGATAAATTCCGGAATCAGACCGTATTTAAGCAAATCTTCCGGCTGCACGTCTTTTAAAATCTCGCCGATACCTTTGTCTTCCGGACTGCTGACTTTGGCACCGAAACCGATAGAGGTTTCATTGCCGCGGCGATTGACAATCTTCTCCAATCCGGCAAAAGCCCCGCCGCAGATAAACAGAATATTGGTCGTATCAACATGCAAAAATTCCTGTTGCGGATGTTTGCGGCCGCCCTGCGGCGGAACATTGGCAACCGTTCCTTCGATAATCTTCAGCAATGCCTGCTGAACGCCCTCGCCCGAAACATCGCGGGTAATCGACGGCCCGTCGGTTTTACGGGTAATCTTATCAATTTCATCAATATAAACGATGCCGCGCTGCGCTTTTTCAATATCATAATTCGCAGCCTGCACCAGTTTCAAGATAATATTTTCGACGTCTTCGCCGACATAGCCGGCTTCGGTCAGCGTCGTCGCGTCCGAAATGGCAAACGGCACATCCAGAATTTTAGCCAGCGTCTGCGCCAACAGGGTTTTACCGCTGCCGGTCGAACCGATTAAAATGACGTTTGATTTGGAGATTTCCACATCTTTGTTGGTTTTCTGTGAGTTCAAACGTTTATAATGGTTATAAACCGCCACCGACAAAACTTTTTTCGCCTCATCCTGACCGATAACATACTGATCAAGAAATTCTTTAATTTTGGACGGGGTCGGCAGTTTTTCCGGTGAAATTCCGGCTTCTGCCTTGCGTTCTTCTTCCAGTTCGTCCGCCACAATGTTAATGCATACTTCAATGCACTCATCGCAGATATAAACGCCGCGGCCGGCAACTAATTTTTTGACTTCCGCCTGACTCTTTCCGCAGAAAGAACAATGCAGCATTTCACCGTTGTTTTCTTTATCGTCACTCATTGCTTTATCCTATTTGTTCATCTCATTGCGGGAGGTTACAATCTGGTCAATCAAACCGAACTTCAATGCTTCCTGCGGGGTCATAAAATTATCGCGGTCCATCGCTTTTTCAATCACCGACAGCTTCTGCCCGGTATTTTCGGCATAAATCTGATTCAAACGTTTCCGCATATCCAAAATCAGTTTGGCCTGAATTTCGATATCCGCCGCCTGCCCCTTGGCTCCGCCGGAGGGCTGGTGAATCATAATCTGCGAATTAGGCAGCGAGAAACGCTTGCCTTTGGTTCCGCCGGCCAGCAGGAATGACCCCATTGAACAGGCCTGACCGATGCAGATTGTCGCCACGTCACAGCTGATATATTTCATCGTATCATACATCGCCATGCCGGAAGTAATAACCCCGCCCGGAGAATTGATATACAAAGAAATGTCTTTCTTCGGATTTTCCGATTCCAAAAACAACAGCTGCGCACAAACCAGAGAAGAAACTTCATCATTAACTTCACCGGTCAGAAAAATAATTCTCTCCTTCAGCAGACGGGAAAAAATATCAAAAGAACGCTCCCCCTTAGAGGTTTGCTCGATAACCATCGGCACCAAAGTGCTGTTATATATTTCTAAAGGACTTCTCTCAGTCATTACAGCTTCCTTATTTCAAAAACATTTCAAACTTATACAAGACTACACCAATATAATCAATAAATTATTAATAACCGCCGCGATTACCCGTTTATCTGATAAAATCACCGGATTTAAACAAAAGCCTCCGACGAAACGGAGGCTTTTGCATTGCATCAACAGATTATTAAGCTGATTTCTTGGCAGACTTTTTCGCCGTTGTTTTCTTTCCGGCTTTTTTGTCTTCGTCAAAAGAATACAACTCTTCAATACTGACGATTTTTTCGCTGACATTGGATTTGCCGATAACATAATCAACAATCTTTTCTTCAAAAACTGGAGCTTTTAAAGCTTCAATTGCCTGCTTGTTTTTCAGATAATAATCAAAGACAGCTTTTTCCTGTCCCGGATACTTCTTCGCCTCATTCATGATAGCCTTGTTAATATCATCCGGCGTAATGGTAACTTTGGCGTCCTTTCCGATTTCGGAAAGCAACAGGCCGAGTTTAACCCGGCGGACGGCAATATCTTTATACTCAGCCAGCAGTTCTTCTTCTGACTTGTTCTTTTCGCTTTCGTCCAGCTGATTATATTTCTTCGCCTGTTCATACTGATCAACGATGCTCTTATATTCGGCATCGACCAACCCGGCCGGAACGTCAAACTTATATTCATTGTCCAGATTATCCAGCAACTGACGTTTCAGTTTCATCTTTGAAGCGGCCTCATAATCGCCCTTAATACGTTCGGCAATGGCCGCTTTCAGCTTATCCAGGTTTTCTTCGCCCAAAGATTTGGCAAATTCATCATTGATTTCAACTTCTTTGGCTGCACGCAGTTCTTTGATTTCAACCGCAAAGACCGAAGCTTTTCCGGCCAAATCCTTGGCATGGTAATTTTCCGGGAAAGTAACGTTGACATCAACTTTATCACCGGCTTTTTTACCGATAAGCTGATCTTCGAAACCCGGTATAAAGGAATTGGACCCCAGTTCCAAAGGATAATTATTGCCTTTGCCTCCCTGGAATTCAACTCCGTCAATCGAACCCGTGAAATCTATCACAACGGTGTCGCCCTTGGCTGCGGCGCGATCTTCTTCAACCTTAACGGTTTCGCGGCGGCTCTGAGCGATATAGTTCAAAGCTTTCTCAACTTCCTCGGCCGGAACTTCAGCCATCAGTTTTTCCAGTTTAATCGCCGACAAATCGCCGATTTTGATTTCCGGCATCAGTTCAACCGTCAGTGTGAATTCAATATCTTTGCCGTCTTCAAATTTGGTAACTTTGATATTCGGCATCATAACCGGATTTAACTTGTTGCTTTTGATAACTTCCTCAGTCGCGTTGCGAACGGTTTCATCCAAAACTTCGCCCAAAACCGAAGCGCGGTATTTCTGCTTCAGCATTTCTTTCGGAGCCTTGCCCGGACGGAAGCCCGGAATTTTGGTTGTTTTCGCAATCTGGTTGATTTTGGCATCAACTTCTTTTTCAAAATCAGCCGCCGGAATAACGACGGTGTATTCTTTCTTCAAACTTTCGGATTTTAACTCAGTAGCTTTCATAAATATTCTCTTTTTATTGTTGATTGAAACCGTTACAGTATCAGAACGTAAATGGTGCGGACGAAGAGACTCGAACTCTTAAGCCTCGCGGCACCAGAACCTAAATCTGGCGTGTCTACCAATTTCACCACGCCCGCGCTGACACTTATAGTTGCTTGCATACTACATAAAAAATTTTTTAAATCAAGCAAAATTCACAACGCCAACAAAATTATTGTATTCTTTGAATATATTTAATAATATGCTTGGCAAGAGAAGTTTCCGGGCCGAGGCAAAGACTGCCCGGAGCATGACGTTATGATGGGGAGTAAACTTGTGCAGATAACCAGAATTCTTGTTTCCGCGGCTCTGTCCGCCGGCTTTTTGAGCTCCTGTTCCTACATTGAAAAGAACACCAGCCCGGAAACGTACAACACGCTGACTTTCGGCGACGAAGGAGCCAAAGAGGCAGCCAAAGCCACCCTTGCCTACTCCCAGGGAAACTTTACCGAAGCGGACGAACATGTCCAAATGTCCCTGCGCCAAAACCCCAAAAATGCTCAGGCTCTGATGGTCGGCGCCCTTAATGCCGAAAAATTAGGGCTGCCTAACCGTGCCCGCCAGTATTACGAAGAGATTATTCTCTCCGCCGGCGACCAGACCACCGTTCTCGGCAGCGAAGACATGCAGCCCCGCAAGATGACCGAAGTTGCCCAGAAACGCCTGCGTCTGATAAACATCAACCAAAGCAAACTGATTATTGAAGACGACAGCGGCGTCAAAGTTTTCAGCATCAGCGAAGAAGCAGCTGCCAAACAGGGACGCTCTGCCCTGGAAGAAGCTTTGTTTATCCGTGAACAGAAAAACGCCGCCAACAACAAAGCCGTTTCCGAAGCTGACGTTAAAGCCGTGGAAGTTCTGTTTACGCCGCAGGAGCAAAATATCATTTCCCGCTTTCTGATTATGAAAGAACTGGCCGAAAACGATATGATTACCAAAGAGGAGTTTTTGAAAGCGCGCCAGTCCAATATCGGCGGCCTGCTGCCGCTGACTAACGCACCGGCCGGCTTCACCGTTGACAAACCGGTTCCCTCGCCCGATATGATTATTGAACGGATTAACGCGCTCAAAACCGCAACCGAAGACCGTGCCATTACGCCGCGCGAATTCTCGGCCGAACGCAATTTGATTATCGAAGCCATTTTGCCTCCCTCTCCGCGCCAGCGGCTGAAACCTCAGGCTCCGGCCAAAGACCTTCTCTCAGCGGCCAAAAACCTCCGCAAATTGGAAGTCATTTACGATTTGGGATTGGTAACCTCTAAAGAAAAAGCCAAGGAACAGGCTGCCATTGAGCGCAATTTGGGCATCAACGTCCCCGCTAAACCGGCTGCGCCCCAAGCCACCACAACCAAGATTGTCAAAGACATTGAAATCATTCCGGCAGAGTCGTTGGAAGCCAACGGAGCCGCTCCGGTAAACACGGCTCCCGCCATGCCCGAAATTACTCCGGCCCGCACCCCGACGGTTGAACCCCGTCCGCTGCTGCCGGATGTTTCCAGCCCGTTTAACGGCTGAGCCGCATATCCGAATAAATACAGGGCGGGAACTTCCTGCCCTTTGTTTTTATATAAATCTTGCAATTTAGATTTATTTCGGATAAATAACTGCTTAAATTGATATTTTAAGAAACAGAGTAAACAAATGCCTGAGAATAAAGTAAATCCCCGCAAAACTTTTGCGATTATTTCACACCCGGACGCCGGTAAAACCACGTTAACCGAAAAGCTGCTGCTTTTCGGCGGTGCCATTCAGCAGGCCGGAGCCGTCAAAGCCCGCGGTGAAAATCGCCGCGCCCATTCCGACTGGATGAAAGTTGAACAGGAACGCGGCATTTCCGTCGCCTCCTCCGTCATGACCTTCGATTACCGCGACATTACCTTTAACCTGTTGGACACACCGGGCCACGAAGACTTTTCCGAAGATACCTACCGCGTGCTGACCGCCGTAGATTCCGCCATTATGGTGCTGGATTCGGCCAAAGGTATCGAAACCCAGACGAAAAAGCTGTTTGAAGTCTGCCGCCTGCGCAACGTGCCGATTTTAACTTTCATCAACAAACTCGACCGCGAAGGGCTGGATCCGTTCCTGCTTCTGGACGATATTGAAAAAACGCTGGCCATGGACTGCACGCCTGCCAGCTGGCCGATTGGCATGGGAAAAGACTTCCTCGGCTGTTACGACCTGATTAACGACCAACTGATTTTAATGAACAAAACCGGTGACAAATCAACCATTAATGCGACCATTGAAACCTGCAAAGGGTTGGACGATCCCAAACTTGACAATCTGTTGCCGGCCCATGCCGTCGCCAAATTGCGCGAGGACGTTACCATGGTTCGCGAACTATGCCCGGCATTCGACCTGGAGCTCTATCTTGCCGGTGCAATGACCCCGGTCTTTTTCGGCAGTGCTATCAATAACTTCGGCGTCAAGGAAGTGCTGGAAGGCCTGCACCGGATGGCTCCGTCTCCGCGGCCGCAGCCTGCCGCCGAACGAACCGTTCAGCCTCAGGAAAACAAGGTTACCGGCTTCGTCTTCAAAATCCAAGCCAACATGGATCCGAAACACCGCGACCGCATTGCCTTTATGCGCATTTGTTCCGGACACTTCAAACGCGGCATGACCCTCACCCAGGTTCGTACCGGCAAAGGGCTGAAAGTACCTACTCCCGTCATGTTCTTAGCCCAAGAACGCGAACTGGCGGAAGACGCTTATGCCGGGGACATTATCGGCATTCCCAACCACGGTCAGCTCCGCATCGGCGACACCCTGACCGAAGGGGAGAAAATCCACTTCACCGGTATTCCTTCCTTTGCCCCGGAACTGCTCAAAAGCGTCCGGGCGCTTGACCCGCTCAAATCCAAACACCTCGGCGCGGCACTTCAGCAAATCGCCGAAGAAGGCGGCGCCAGTATTTTCAAACCGGTCATCGGTTCGGAATATATCGTCGGCGTTGTCGGCACCCTGCAGTTTGAAGTTATGGCTGACCGTATCCGCACCGAATTCAACATTCCTGTCATGTTTGAGCCGACATCTTACTACACGGCCCGCTGGGTAACCTGCGAAGATAAAAACGAACTCAAGAAGTTTCTTGATGCCAACCAGTCCTGCGTTGCCGAGGACCACGACGGCGCTCTGGTCTTTCTGGCTCGCAACGCCTGGCACTTGGGCAAAATCAAAGAAGACTTCCCCCGACTGGTTCTGAGCACGACCCGCGAACAAACTTTTTAATAATCGGATACAAAAACCCCGCCCTTAAACGGACGGGGTTTTATTTACAAAGTTAGTCCTGAAAGCCGCTTTCAAGCTGTCGGATAAAATCATCGTACTCCTCGGCTGAAAGACGATTGACCACATGCATAACTGTTGCATGACATTCCTCGTCTCCCAGCCAGCTTTCAGCCAAAACATCTGCACCGACCAATGTCAGTTTCGGTTTTTCGTCAGACATTTCAATCCTGACCACCGGATGCAGTGTCCTGCTGCCCAACTCAACAACCGGAAGGCAGCCCAACAGTCCGGCTTCAAACTGATTGGCTATGCGATATTCTTTGCGGTTGTTCTTCCACAACAGAGCTTCACGATACAGTTCCCGATTCTTTTCCCGGCACTGTTGCTGCTCCTTCATCACATTCTTAAGTTTTGCACGGCCGCGCAGAACCAAAACCGTTGCGGCGGCAGCCCATACGAAAAGGAAAATAACCAGATATTCCATCACTCTTTGATTTTTAATTGCTTTTGGTATTCTTCAACGCTCATCTCATGATTATGCACCCAATTTTCCGAATAACCGTCTTTTTCGTCATTATCAATGGCTTTAACAAAAACAGACGCACCGGAAAGTGCAAAAATCCAATTGCCATACAAACGGCGAACCATAAACTTCGGACGAAGCTCCATCAGTTCACGATGAATAATCGGATAAGGCAACTTAAAACGGGCAACATCCTCATCACTCGTGGGCACAAATTCTTCGCCTTTGCGGCTCCACAGAAAAATTTCTTTCTGCTGCGCGTCAATCTCCGCCTGCAGCCTTTCATTCTCAGCCGCGGCAGCCAGATAAAGCGAACGATTCTTAAACAGCTTAAACGCCAGATAAACCACCAGCAAAACAAACAGCGGCAAGACATAAAAAATAATACGTTCCATAATTTAATTTTTTAAAGATTTATAATAATGAATTTTGGCTTTCAACTTACCAACAATATTGACAAAAAGCAAGACAAAAAGAGCTAATTATTCCACAATCTCCGGCCGATAGCTCCGCGAACCGTTTTCACCGTCACGTTTTTGCCGTCTATATAGAAGTTACTTCCCAAAGCCGACAACAAATCATAATCCTTGCCGTCAATTTCCAAACCGCCGTATTTAATAATCCTGATCCGTTTTTTATACAGGCAGCTGCGTTCATCACAAGCCATATCAATCCAGGTTCTGTCCGTTTTCCGCCCGTCGTAAATTGCCTTCAGTTTTCGGCTCTCTTTAGCCGTCAGCTTTCGCGCCGCAGTCTTCTCCAACCAGACTTTCTTCAAATAATTATTACCCCTGGTCGGCAAAATAACCATTTTGCCGCTTTCATCCCGAACCGCAAAAACCTCTCCGTCGGCATCGGCCATCACATCCGGCACCTTAACCGTCCAAATACTCATTAATCCTGCCGCAATCAAAACAAAACCCCAGCCGCGCCATTTTCGCTGCCAGATACAAACCCACAAAGCACCGTAAACAATCAGCAGAAGCCCCCATAACTGCATTGACATCACCTGATAAGCCGCCTCCGGAAGCCCTGCAACATAAGACGTTATCCGATTAACCAGATCAATTCCCGCTCCGACCAGTTTCAACGGCCAATAATCCAGCCCTAAAGGCATCAGCAACAGCGCCGCCAGCACAAAAGGCATAATCACAAAACCGATAATCGGCCCGGCCAGCAGGTTTGTCAGCGTCGTAAACACGGCAATGCGGTTAAAATGATAAATCGCAAAAGGCAGCGTAGCCAGACTGGCCACCAAATCCGAAACCATAATACCGATAAAATAAGCCCATAAAATCCGCATAACCCGCCCCGGCAGCGTAATGTCCCGTCCGTTGCTTCCGGTCAGAAAGCGATGCAAGCTCCCCGCATAACGTTCATAAAAAGCAATCAAAGCCGTCACTGCGGCAAAAGACATCTGAAAGCTGGCACCGATTAAAGCCTGCGGCGAAACAATCAAAACAATCAGTGCCGCCCAGCCCAGCATTCGCATCGAAATCGCCTGCCTTGCAAACAAGACCCCGAGCAGCACGATAAAAGTCATAATGAAAGCTCTCTGACTGGGAATTTCCGCCCCAGATATCTGCAAATAAACAAAGCTCATCAAAATGGCAAAAAGCGCCGCCGTTTTTTTGGCATCATAACGCAGCGACCAGGCCGGAACCAAGGCCATTGCCAACCGCACCAGAAAAAACATCATTCCGGCCACCATACTCATATGCAGCCCGGAAATCGACAGAAAATGCGCCAGTCCCGAATCCCGATAATTTTCGGTTATTTTCCGGGAAATGCCGCCCCGTTCGCCGGCAACGATTGCCGCCGCAATTCCCGCTTCATCACGAGGCAGAACCCGGTTAATCCGGTTGACAATTCTTTGCCGCAGCCCGGACACGCCTTCCGCCCATAACAGTCCCGCTCCCGGTTTTTGTTCACAAACCGCAGGCAAAACCCGGCTTGAAATAAAACCGCCGCCGGTCAACCCTTCAAAATAAGCTTTACGGTCCAGCTGATAAGCACCGACCGCCACCGCGTGAATATGCGGACGCACCGTTGCAATCATTTCCACACAATCACCGACCCCGGCCCGTGAAGACTTTGAGGTCAGCGTCAGTTTATAACGCCCGGCAACCGAATTCCCGTCATAGTCTTTCATATTTTCCAGAACCAGACGCTGATTGCCGCGATAATTGGTGTCTGCAGCGACGACACGCCCTTGCAGATAAAGTTTATCCTCGTTTTTGACCTGAGGCGTTTCACTGAGATAAATCGCTTTAAGCTGAATATTGGTAAAACCGGCCAGCATAACACCCCAACCGGCCAACAGCCATAACAGCTTCGCCTGATGCCGCGCCAGCCAAACCGCCAGCAAAGTCAGCTCAATCACTGCCAGCGTCAGCCACATCGACGGTTCCTGCGGCAAAGCAAAATAAATTCCTATGCCGGTGGCAAACAACACCGGCAGCCACAGCACCCACCGCTCCCGTTCGGCTTCCAGATTTCGGGTTATATAATACCGCCAGACATGCAGCATAAGCGTCTCCTCCGGCATTTAATTTAATGCCGGCTAAATTTAAAAGCAAAAAAAAAGTTGTTAAACCCTATATTGTTTAACAACTTTTTCTAATGTATCCAGTTAAGGAAATCACTATACCGAAACAGCTTCTCGAGCTATTTCGTTATCCTTCGGTGTCTCCCGATACCGGCAAAACGATTCTTTCATCAACTTCGCCGATTACTTTTTCATCTTTTTTCATAACTGATAAAGATTTGAAATTAATACTCGTGTTAACTAACTCCGGATTCTCCCGCCGGAAAATCAAATACAAATCTCATTGACAATAATATCCTCGTCTTTACGGTTGAGAACATAACTTGCATTATTGATATTGACACGCATTCCGTCTTCAATTGAAGAAACAAAATGCAGCGAAATCAGACAATCGCCGATTGAAAGCGATGACACCTTGTCAATCCGCCCGTCTAACTTAACCAGCCAATAATTTTTCCCTTTAAGGTAAACAAAAGCCAAATCGCGCTTTTCCTCCGGACTGTCATGGTCAATAATCAGTCCGACTGCCATGTTTTTCAACTCAACCTGAACGGTTTTCTTATCTTCAGCCGAAAAAAACTTTTCCAAAACGGAAACGGCTCTCGATAAACTTGCTTTACTTGTATTCATCTTTAAATGTTATTTAGTTAAACATAAAACATATAAAATAATTCAAAATTGCCTTAACTATAAACAATTTTGTCCAAATGTCAATGAGACTGTTGGTGTTTTGAAACTGAATCTATCTTAAACTTGATAAAGCATTATGCGGCGCTGTTAATCTTTTTCGCCGCGTAAAACAAGTACATTAAGAACAAAAATTAATCGGCACGAAAAGGCTTTTGCAAGTTTATGACACGTTCAGTCGCCTTTATCGCCGCCTTAACCTGATCCGATGAAACGGCATGCGTCGTCTTGCCGTTGTCCCATTTGATAACGGCCTCGACCAAAGCATTGGTACGTCCGCCGGGCGGAATGGAAATTTCAAAATCCGTCAGCTTGGGAATGGTCAGCCCCATTTTCGGCGCCAGCTTGTGCAGGGCATTCATAAAAGCGTCATAACCGCCGCTGCCTTGCGCCGTGTCTTCATAAATTTTTCCGTTGTATTCAACCTGAATATTGGCACAGGGTTTCATCCGCATGGTGGTGGTCACCACACAGTTCAACACCCGAAATGTTTTATAGCGCTGACCGCCCAGCATATCCGCCACCAAAAAAGGCAGATCGTCAACCGTAACGCTTTTCTTCAAATCACCAAGCTCGACAATTTTCTGCAGCAGCTTTTCTTTCTGCTCATCATTCAGATTAATCCGCAGTTTCTGCAGGTTGATTTCCAAACTGGCCTTGCCGGACAGTTTGCCCAGCGCATAATCGCGGTTACGGTCAAAACGGTCAGGAGTCAGCCGGCTGACATAAAGGTTGCCCTTTTTGTCACCGTCAGCATGAATTCCCGCCGTCTGCGTAAATACGTCATTGCCCAGCACAGGCATATTAGCGGCGATTCGTTTGCCGCTGAACGTCTCAACCAGCATGCTGATGTCTTTCAGCTTCTTTTCTTTCACTTTTGTCGTCAAACCGGTATGGTCATGAATATTGGTCACAATCTGAGCCAAGTCGACATTGCCCGTACGTTCGCCCAAACCGTTCACCGTCACATGCACCCCTTTAACCCCTGCTTTAACCGCCGCCAGCGAGTTTGCCGCCGCCAAACCGTAATCATTATGGGCGTGGAACTCAAATTCCACACCGGGATAACGTTTAACCGTCTCCGTCACCAGTTCAAACGTGTTAAACGGATTCAGCACGCCCAGCGTATCGGGCAAAATAATCCGCCCGAACCCGGCGGCGGCATAGCAGTCAAGCATTCGCCATACATAATCCGGCGAATTCAAGATACCGTTTGACCAGTCCTCCAGATAAACATTTGCCGCAAAGCCGTTGTCTTGGGCATATGCCAGCGTCTTCATCACATCGGACAAGTGTTCTTCCTGCGATTTTTTTAATTGGATTTCACAATGTTTCCGCGAACCTTTGGTCAACAGATTAAGATGACGGCACCCTGTCGGCAACAGCCAGTCAACCGATTTGTCGAAATCTGTAAAACTCAGCACTTCCACCGCATCGGCAAACCCGTCCGACTTTGCCCAGTCCATAATTCGCGCCAGCGAGTTCTGTTCTTCCCGGCTGACTTTGGCGCTCGAAACCTCACAACGGGTAACGCCGGCTTCCGCCAGCAGATGTTTGACAATAATCAGTTTTTCTTCCGGTTTGAAAGACACGCCGCTGGTCTGCTCGCCGTCACGAACGGTCGTATCTACAACATCAATCACATTCATCGGGTCTGTTTCTTTTCTTCAATCAATTTTAAAACCGCATCACAGGCATTTTCACTCGGCGTCTGTTCACCCAGCCCCAAAATTTCCCGCACTTTCTGAAAGCCTTCCGTCTGCCGTTCAAAAATATCGTCTTTAGCCAAAAACCGCTTAATATAGCGGCAGATATTTCCCGGCACACACTGCTCCTGCAACAGTTCGGGCACCACTTCCCGCCCCAGCATGATATTTGACAGATTCACAAACTGAATATGCATAAACTTCCGCACCAGCACGGCCGTCAGCGGCGAAACCTTATAACCGATAATATGCGGTACGCCGGCAATCGCCAATTCCAGCGCCACGGTTCCCGAAGCCGCCATTGCAGCTGCCGAGGCTTTAAAGGCATTATGCCGGTCGTCTTCGTCTTCAACAATTGTTATCGGCAGCCCCGAACCGCCGACCATCTGCCGCACCATTCCGGCCACGGTTTTCACCGTGGGAATCACAAAACACAGACTGTTGTCCTCAAGATAAAGTTTTTGAGCCGCTTCCAGAAAGACCGGCAGCATTTTGGCAACTTCAGTCTTGCGCGACCCCGGCAGCACGGCAATAATCTTTTTATCGGCAGAAATGGCAAACTTTTTGCGAAAATCGTCGCCGCTGCCGTGAATAACCTTGCTTTCAATAACCGGATGCCCGACAAAAGTCGCCGCCAGACCGTAAGGCGTAAAATATTTCGGTTCCTGCGGCAACAGCGTCAACAGATGATCGACATATTTATACATCGTCCGCGCCCGTTTCTTTTTCCAGGCCCAAACCTGCGGCGCCACATAATGCACCTGCGGAATGCCGAGTTTTTTGCGGCGCAGAATTTTCTGCACCCGGGAACCGAAACTCCAGCTGTCAATCGTTATCACCACATCGGGCTTCACTTTCTCAATGTCCGCCACCGTCTGTTTAATCAGCCTCAAAACTTTGGGAATACTGGGAATAACTTCCGCCAGCCCCATAATCGCCAAATCAGAAATATCGAACAGTGATTTGAGACCGGCTTTTTCCATACTTTCACCGCCCACGCCGTAAAATTCAACTTGCCCATTGGTCTTCTTCACCATCGCCCGCATAAAGCGCGACCCAAGCAAATCCCCGGACGGTTCTCCGGCAATAATATAAACCTTAAGATTTTTCACATCTGTCATTATTTTTCCCTCTGGCGGATAAATTCTGCCGGATCAATTCCCATGACAAACAGTCCGAGCTTATCGGCCAGTTTGACAGTTTCCTTTTCATTAACAATCAAACCGTTCCCGGCATGCAGGGCAATTCCCGACAAACCGGCCTCATAAGCCGCCTGTACCGTTTTGTCGCCGATAGTCGGCAAATCTACCCGCATATCCTGCTGCGGCTTACGGATTTTTACCAAAACGCCGCCCTCGCCTTTTCGCTTATAATCACCGCAGCGGCGAACCAGCTCGCCTGTTCCTTCAATTCCTTCCACACCGAGCACCAGTCCTTGCTGCACGACTACCGCCTGGCCGACATCCAGCCGCCCCAGTTCCGTTGCAACTTCCGCCGCCCGGCGAATATCTTCTTTTGCCTGTTTCGACGGCTTGACCTTGCCCAACACGCCTTTTTTTATCAGCAGTTCGGGCAAAACTTCATGAATGCCGCGGACGGTCATACCCTCGCCTTCAATCTCCTTAACCAAAGCGCGCAAAATACCGTCATCGCCGAGAGATTTCATTCCGACCTTGGCAAAAAAAGCCGCCGTTCGCATATCCGGCACCAAATCCTTAAGCGTCGGCCGCTTGATTGTGCCGATCATAATAACTTCTTCAACTTTTTCTTCCGCCAGTTTTTTAAAACCGGTACCCGCCTGCCCGATACGTATCCAGGCATGGGGAATGCTGTCATCAATCAAAGCCTTGTCGGCATTGCCTTCAATCGCAATCACAAAATAGTCGCGTTTATTTTCTTTGCAAAAATTAATCAAATCCTGCGGAATAGCCCCGCCGCCGGCAATAATGCCCAGTTTTTTATGCATAATCGTCCTGCCTTAAAGTTTTTCTTTGATAATAAATAAACCCGTCTCCACGGTCAAGCAATAATAAAAGGCTGTAATAAAAATCACAGCCCTTTATTTTAATGATACAAAAAGTTTGGCGTTTCTGCGCTGATTGCCACAAAGCGAACTTTTATAAAAATGTGGAGAATGAGTCGTATAGTAAGAAATAAAGGTGGAAGTACCGGAATGTACACTTTAGTACATGAGGACACTTCCATCCTGCTATTTCTGTACTAGACGACCATTATACACTTTTTTTATTCGGCGACCATAACGTTACGTCTTCCTTTCAGAGAAAACTCTATGAAATCAAGCTGTTCCTGAACCATATCATTGTCTTTGAACAGCTCGCGGGCTTTCTGAACGCGGGTTTCAAAATTATCTTCTTTGCCTTTGAAGATATACATAAAAGCACGGCTGATGGCTTTAACTACTTCCGGCGCATAACCGCTGCGCTTCAGACCGATAACATTCAACCCGCGCAGCTTGCCTCGTTCACCGGTCACAATGGCAAAAGGAATAACGTCGCGGTCAACACCCGACAATCCTCCGATCATTGCTTTGCGGCCGATACGGCAGAACTGGTGAACCGCACTGTTTCCGCCCAGGATAACTCCGTCGCCGACACGAACATGTCCGCCGATAACCGCGTTGTTGGTCATAATCACATTATTGCCGACCACACAGTCATGCGCCACATGAGAGTTAACCATAAACATCCCGTCATCACCGACACGGGTAATCATCTTCTCCGGCGTGCTGCCGTCCTGCGGATCCGACTGGCCTTTCGGCGTTCCCGCATGCATGGTTACGTTTTCGCGAATAACATTGCGCTTACCGATAACCAGCTTGGCATCATCCTGAAATTCATTGCCATGATCCTGCGGACCGGTTCCCAACACTGCCCCGGGGAAAACGACCGTTCCTTCCCCGATTGTCGTATCGCCGTAAACCGTTACCCGGGCCAGCAGCCGGACATTCTCGCCGATTTTGGCTTTGGAACTGATCCAGCAAAACGGACCGATTTCGGCACTGGCGGCAATCTGGGCACCATCTTCAACAACAGCAGTCGGGTGAATTTTAGTCATGACAATAACTTCCTTTCCGTAAAATTAATATTACGCACAGCATAACCGTGCGGTGAACGATTGTAAACACACATTAACTTACAAATTATTACCAATCCCGGACAACATCGCAACAAACGATAAATCTTTACAAAAAAGAAATCCCCGCTATAATCTGCCCGTCTTAAATCAGGGAGGAAAACATGCCGCATATTGAAAACCTGCTTGAAGGCTACCGGCAGTTTTATCAAAAATATTATATTGAAAACCCGGAAACCTATAAAAACCTTACCGAAAAAGGGCAGACACCGCATACGCTCGTCATTGCGTGCAGCGATTCCCGCGTTGATCCGTCCATTATTCTGAATACCGGCCCCGGCGACATCTTTGTCATTCGCAATGTTGCCAACCTGGTTCCGGCTTATGACAGCGATTTTTCCCACTGCCACGGAACCTCCGCCGCCATTGAATACGCCGTCAAGCACCTGAAGGTAAAAAATATCCTGATTTTGGGGCACACTCACTGCGGCGGCATTCATAACCTGCTTTGCCAACCCCTTAACCGGCACGATTTTATTGACACCTGGCTGTCCATTGCCGAAGAAGCCCGCCGGGAAGCCTCAAAACAAACGTCGGAAACCGACAGACAGCACATCTGTGAAAGGGAAGCCGTTCGCGTGTCGCTGCGCAATCTGCTGACTTTTCCCTTCGTTGCCGAAGCCGTCAGCCAAAACCGCCTCAAGCTCCACGGCTGGCTGTTTGACCTCGCCGGCGGCAGTATCGAAAAACTCAGTCTTTAAATAAAAAAACGGCTGTCATTCGACAGCCGTTCTGATATCTATCACAAAATTTTTTCCCCGCAGTTCAAAACGATCAAACTCGGGAATTTTTCCGCCTTCGCAAATCAGCTTGACCCCGCAGGAAACCAATCGTGACGTTGCCAGCGGACAATAGGCCACCGGAACAACGTAACAACCGCGGCAACGGAAATAAACCGTCCCCGCAAGCTGCAACTCATGCCGGGGATAAATGCCGGCATATTGTCTGTAACGCTGAGCCCGGGACTCATAAACTTTGATTTCGGCAAAAATATTTTCCAAAACGGCACAACGACCGTTTATCTCAAATACGGCCTGCATTCGGTCTGCGGAAGGATAGCTGTTTGCCGCAACATCGATTTTCAGATTTTGAACCTTACTGAATTCTTCCAAAAAAATCACACTGCGCGCCTGATCCTCAAAATTAAATTTCAGTCCGCTGAATTTATCCGCCCCTCTGACAATCTGCCCGCTGCGGAGATAAATCGGACGACCTGCACAGGCAATCATGCCGCTGACGATAATAATGTCTGCTTCCAAAATCTCAACCGCCCGAACCAGCTGTTCGTAAGTTTTAACAATAATTTCCTTTCTTTCCATTTCGATAAAGGTTTTTAATTAATAATTTCACATTGCTTTCCTCTTACCATAAATTCCGCTCACTGGCAAGCCAATTATTGACAAAATTCAACAAAAATGATATTTTACAGCAAATACTGAAAGCCGGACATGATAAGTTATACACTCAAACATCTGCACCAGGATATCAAACAACATCTGTTTTGCGGCAGGGTTCTGACAAACTGGAATCCGCGTTATTTTTGCGCGCTTAAAGAATATATTGCCGCAGACATGGCCAAACTGAACAACTTATGCAACCATGGAAACAGCCGCTCCTTTGCCGTTTGTTTTAACGACTTTATGCTGACAGACGCTCGGGGACGCAGAAAATTTGACCAACAGCGTTTCTTACAGTTGTGTCGAACCAAATTCGGCTCCGAAGCCGACGGCCTGCTGAAAAGCATGCAGCTGACCGACCCGGCACAAAAATTCCGCTCCTTCCGAAAAGGGAAAAGCGGCTATTGTTTTATATCTCCCGACTTCAAACAAACAATCATCATCTATTGTGTTTCCGGCTTTAATCCGGCTGACAGTATGAGTACGCCATATCACGAATACGGCCACGCCCTCGATTTCAAATACAGCCTGCTGGAACAAACCGAAGCCTACCGAAACTACCGCCGCCACGGCAAAAACAGCCGCAACAATACCGAACAAAAAGAACTGGCCGACAGCTATTTTCAGGAATGGCACATGCTGCAGGAAAGCTTTGCCGATTGTTTTGCTTACGGCTGTCTGGCTCTTAAAGAACCGGACAATCCTGCAATCTACCGGTGGGCTCTCTACAATATGGCTGTCAAATTCCGCAACGTTGTCGAAAACAAACACAGTCCGCTTTACTGCGGTTATGCGGCAACCCGAACCGTACTGAACCGAATTCGGCTGGACTGCCGCTGCCGCAACTTGAAAAAATATTACCTTAATGACGGAAGCATCGATTTTCTGTCGTTTGCCGAAACCTGTGCCGAAGCGGTCAAAGAACAAGGTTATAATCATGACAACTATCTAACTCTGACAACTTATCCGCTGCTCAGCACGCCGCCGGCAACGAACTTATCACCCCGACAGTTTGACCAGTGGCATTATGACTATCTTGACGCTCAAATCACCGCCCGGCAGAACCGGGTTGCCAATCCGTTTTATCGCCTGCTCTACGGCATCGGGCAGGAAATGCTCCAAACCGCTGACAATAACAAAATCTTATCCTTGCTTGACAAATATGAAATACCCGCCTTTAAAAATTGCTTTAACGAATACCGTTTCATCATAAAGCAGCAAAGCTCATACCGCCCGCACAATCTTGCTCAGCTGCGGCAACAACAAAAAAGCCGGACATAATCCGGCTTAACAAATAAAATCGCTCCGGCTGCCTTACCGGCCAGACAAATTTTATTCAACGATCATAGCTGTAAACTCAGCCTCCGACACCACCTGTCCGTCAACCATCGACTGGCCTTTGAACACAAAGATGTTGCGGCGTTCTTTGATTTTTTCAACGTGCATACGCAGCTGATCTCCCGGTTTAACCGGCTTGCGGAATTTTACTCCGTCAATTGACATAAACAGCACGCTGCGTTTTTTATCGGCAAAGTCACCTTTGCCTGCAACCACAATTGCCCCGGCAGTCTGCGCCATCGCTTCAATCTGCAGAACGCCCGGCATAACCGGATTTCCCGGGAAATGCCCCTGGAAAAACTCTTCGTTCATGGTAATGTTTTTGATGCCGACGCCCTTTTCGCCCGGAATTTCAACTTCCAGACGGTCAACCAGCAAAAACGGATAACGGTGCGGCAGCATCTGCATAATTTCTTCAATATGATAAATTTTAGTCTCTGACATTTCTGTTCCTTTTCAGTTAATTAAACTACTTTTTCGACAGTTTCTGCAAATATGAAACCTGTCTCATAAAATCTTTTAGCGGGATAGCCGGATATCCCATCATAACGGCACCCGGTTCAACATCGCGCAACAAACCGGACTGTGCTCCGATCTGCGCACCGCTGCCGATATTCAAATGGTCGGCAAAGCCGGTCTGCCCGCCGCAAACCACATAATCGCCGAAGGTGCAGCTTCCGGCAATGCCGGTCTGTGCCACAATCACACAACCGCGCCCCAGCTTGTCATTATGAGCAATCTGAACCAGATTGTCCACCCGGCAACCGTCGCCGATAACCGTATCGTCCAAAGCCCCGCGGTCAACGCAGCTGTTGGCTCCGATTTCAACATCGTTCCCGATAATAACCCGGCCCAACTGCGGAATGCGCTTATGCTGACCGTTAATCACCTGAAAACCGAAACCGTCCTGGCCGATTCGCGCTCCGGTAAAAATATAACAGTTATTGCCCATAATCGTATAGCAGACCGAGGCATTAACCCCGATGCGGCAATTATCACCGATTTGACAGCCGCTGCCGATAACGGCGCCTGCTTCAATCACACAATTGACACCGATTTTGACTTTTTCGCCAATCACAACATTATCGCCGATACTGGCATTTTCACCGATAATCGCCGAGGGATGAATCCTTGCCGTTGACGCAATGTCACGTTTAGGCTGTTTTTCGGCATAAAAGGCCTCATTCAGCTTAATAAAGGCTATCTTCGGATTGGCCGCAATCAGCGCCGTCACGCCCGAAGGCAGAAACGGAGCCAGCTCAGCGGTTGTCACACAAGCGGAAGCTTTGATTTCTGTGGCTTTTCCTTTGGCTTTCTTATCATAAAAGAAACAGATTTCCTCCGCTCCGGCTTTGGCCATGGTCGCAATGTCTTTGATTACGACATCGGCTTTGCCGGAATCCGCCAGCTCGGCCTCGCAGATTTCTGCAATCTGCCGCAGAGAAAACGGCCCTTTGTTAATATAAAACTGTGTATCAACCATTAATCCTCTCCTGTTGAGATTACAGTCTCGAACCAAAGTTCAAACGGAAGACTTCCGTCTCGTCATAATCTTCTTTAACAATCGGGAACGCCAAATCAACATCGATTTGCCCCATCGGCGACTGCCACTGGAAACCGAAACCGGCGGCAACACGCGGCGTATCCGAATATTCGACATAGTCTTCATTAATGTCATCCGGCTTACCAAGAATACCCATATCGACAAAGGTACGTCCGCGAACACCGACCTCGTCCAAACCGATCGGGAAAGACATCTCGGCACCGGAATAAATCATCCAGTTGCCGCCCAGCGCGTCTTTGGTAAACTTATCACGCGCACCGATACCGGCAAATTCAAAACCGCGCAGAGTTGAACCGCCCAGATAATAACGGTTGGACAAGCGGACGTTTTCATCACCGTAACCGGTAATATAACCGCCGTTGATGAACAGCTTAAAGGTATAATAGTCAGCCAAAGTAAAATACTTATAAGCCTTACCGTCAAACTTCAGATACTTCTCGTCTCCGCCCAAACCGGCAACGTCGTTGCCGAATGACAGATAATAACCTTCTTTCGGGTTAATCGCGCTGTCACGCTTGTCATAAACCATCGTCTGGCCGATTGAAGAGTTTGAATAACGCCCCTCTTCTTCTTTAATGTAGATGGAAGCGTTGCGGTCAACGTTGCTGATTTTGTCTTCTTTCAGCGTATAACGCAGATACTGGGCAAAATCATCGGTATAGTTCCAGCCTAAACGCAGACGGCCGCCGGTAGATTCGCTGTCATAAGAACCTTCGTCCTGATAATCTTCTTCCGTACGGAACAAATCAATACCGGCACTCAGACGCCGTCCCATAAAATACGGCTCGGTAAAGCTCAGGTCATACTCGGACGTACGCTGCGAAACAGCTACGTCTGCACTCAGTTTCTGCCCCTTGCCCTGGAAGTTGTTTTCGGCAATACCGGCCCGGAACAAAGCTCCGTTCACCGTTGAATAGCCGACGCCGACATTGAAGGCACCCGTCGATTTTTCTTCAACATTGACATTGATGTCGGCCTTGCTGTCATCATTCGGATTCGGCTCGGTCTGAATATCAACCTTGCTGAAGTAGTTCAGATTTTCCACATTTCGGCGGGAAGCTCTGATTTTGGCCGCGTTAAAGGCATCGCCTTCGTCAATGCGGAACTCACGGCGGATAACTTCGTCTTCGGTACGGGTGTTTCCGGTAATGTTAATCCGGTCGACAAACACACGCTGGCCTTCGGCAATATTGAACGTCAGCACCATTTTATTGCCTGAAGTTTTCTCCAGTTCCGGCGTAACATCCACAAAGGCAAAGCCTTTTTTGCCGAGTTCTTCCGTCAGAGCATAAACCGAACGCTCCGCCAAATCGGCATTATACCAGTCGCCTTTTTCCTGCTGAACCTGACCGCTCAAAGCCGCAACATCCACATCTTTAATCATCGACTGAATGCGGACGTCTTCCAGTTTATAACGGGGACCTTCGTCCAACACATAAGTAACAACAAAAGATTTCTTGTCAGGGCTCAGTTCCGCCACCGCCGAAAGGACGCGAAAATCGGCATAACCGCGCTTCAGATAAAAGCGGCGCAGCAATTCCTTATCATAATTGGTCTTTTCGGGATCATAATTTTCCGAAGAAGAAAACAGACGGTACCAGCGACTTTCCTTGCTCATGATTTCAGACTGCAGGTCATCGTCGGAATAATGGTGATTGCCGATAAAGTTCACCTTGCTGATGGCTGCCGTCGGCCCTTCGCTGATTTCATAAACCAAATCAACGCGGTTTTGATCGCGTTTGATAATTTTGGGTTCTACGACCGTGGCATAACGGCCGGAACGTTTATACACTTCCAAAATTCGCTGAACATCGTCCTGAACTTTGGCAATATTATAAATGGAGCCTGATTTTAACTGAACTTCGCTTTCCAGCAGCGTATCGTCAACTTTGTCGTTGCCGTCGAAAACCCGCTTATTGATAACCGGATTCTCCACGACTTTAACTGCCAGCACCCCGTTGCCGCGGGCATCAATGTTTACATCGGCAAACAAACCGGTCTCAAACAGGCGTTTCATTGAACTGTTCAGATATTCCTGCGAGACGGAACTGCCCTGCTCGACATTCAGATAAGAGAGAACCGTTTCTCTTTCGACGCGCTGCAAACCGTCAACCTCAATCTGGCTGACATAAATTTCTGCGGCTTCAACCCGGCAAGACAATGCCAGACTGAACATTAAAGTAGCTAAACTAATCTTTTTCATAAGTCAAAATCCTAAAATACGGCTCAATCAGGCGAACCATCTATGAAATAAACGAACCATGTCGTTCCAGGTTGCAAATACCATTAAGGCAATTATTAAACTAAAACCGACTTTAAATAAAGAGTCTTTCAACTTGTTGTTGATTTCTTTTCCCGTAACTATTTCTATCAGGTAAATAACCACATGTCCGCCGTCCAGAACCGGTATCGGAAACAGGTTAATCAGTCCCAGATTTATCGACAGCAGGCACATAAATACAATAAAATCCAACAAGCCGCTTTTCTTGGAAATATCACCCGACATTTCGGCGATTCGGACAATGCCGCCCAATTCCTCGCCGCTGCGTTTTCCGGTAATCATCTGCCCAACCCCGCGCAGCGTGGCTTCGGTCACGTCCCAGGTTTCCTGACAGGCTTCCTTGACGGCCCCCCACAAAGACAGTTTTTCCTGTTCGACTTCAATCGCGTTAACCGATTTAACCCCCAGCATCGGACGCTTGGAGGTTTGTCCGTCATATTCCTGAACTTCAATTTCTTTCAACGGAAAAGTCAGCGTCATCTTTTTCCCGTCGCGCAACAGCTCAACCGTAGCGCGGCCGTCGGTAATTAAATCGACTTCTTTGCGGATGTCTTCAAAATAAGTAATCTTATGGCCGTTAATCGTCAAAATGCGGTCATTGGGAATAATCCCCGCCGCGTCGGCGGCACTGTCTTTAAAAACCTCGCCGACCACCGGCGGAAAAGCAATTTTGCCGACAAAATAAAAGATTGCCGCAAAAACAACAATCGCAAACAGATAATTTGCTCCCGGACCGGCCAGCACGATTGCCAGTTTTTTAAACGGATTCTGATAAGGAAAGGCAACCTTTTTCTGTTCCTCGCTCAGTTCTTCCGCCTTTTCGTCGGCCGTTGAGGAAGAAGCGTCGGCATCACCCAGAAACTGACAGTACCCCCCCAGAGGAACGGCCGAAATTTTCCAGGTAGTTCCCTTAGCATCTTTCCTGCTCCACAGTGTCTTGCCGAAACCGATAGAAAAAGCCTCAACCTGAACACCCGTCAGCCGCGCCACGATAAAATGGCCGAATTCATGAACAAAAACCAAAATTCCCAGTAAAACGATAAAGGGAACGACATAATATACCGTATTAACTAACCAATCCATTTTTCCATACCTTAAAATAATAAGAAACCATATCTTAACACTAAGGCGACCAACGGCGCAGCAAAAATCATGCCGTCAATCCGATCAAAAATTCCGCCGTGTCCCGGAATCAAATTACTGGAATCTTTCAATCCCAAATGCCGTTTTATTGACGATTCGATTAAATCGCCCATCTGCTCAACCACGGCAATAATCATACCGAACAGGGCAAAAGCCAAATAAGCCTGCTGACTGCCCAGCCAGTGCGAATAGCCGACGCTGACGGCAGCCGCAAACACCATTCCTCCGAGCAGCCCCGACCAGGTTTTGTTCGGGCTGATTTTCGGCGCCAGTTTCGGACCTTTAACATTGGAACCGACCAGATAACCGCCGATATCCACGCTCCAGATAACCAAAACGAACCAGATCGTCGTATAAGCCCCCACCAGATTAAACAGCCAGACCAGAGAACCGATGCCCAGCGAAATATAAGGAACCCCCAACGTCAGCAGGCGGCGGTGTTTCTCCTCCCCGGCCTTAAGCCAAACCAGCAGTGTTGCTGCCAGAATAACCGTCGCAATAACCGGTGCCCTGCTTGTCAAAACCGCCGTTGCAACGGAAACCGTATAAATAATGCCGTAAACCGAAGCCTTGCCGTTGGGAACCATTGCCGCCCACTCCCAAGCCAGCAAAGCCCCGCCCGTCAGAGCCAGAAGATTAATCACCGGCGAACCGCAATAAACGGCCCACAAAACAACCGGAGCCAAAATCAGAGACGTAACGATTCTCTTCACGATTGCCGCCGCTTTAGTTTTTTCCATATCTTCTCTCCCGGGTTTTAAAGTCATTAATAATGGCTGTCAGCTCATCTTTATTGAAATCAGGCCATAACGTTTTGGTAAAGAACAACTCGCTGTAAGCAATCTGCCATAACAGATAGTTGCTGACGCGCTGTTCGCCGCTGGTGCGAATAACCAGATCAGGATCCGGCATCGCCTGGGTATAGAGCATTTCGGAAAACATTTTGGCGTCAATATCCTCCGCCTGCAAATCGCCTTTTTTAACCAATGCCGCCGCTTTTTTGACTGCGCTGACAATTTCCTGCCGCGACCCGTAGCTTAAAGCCACGCAAAGCGTCAAACCGTCATTGCCCGCCGTATCAGCCTCCAGCTTGGCCATTGCCGCCGTAATATCCGGAGCCAGCATGTCACGCTCACCGATAAAACGGATGCGGACATTGTTCTTCTGCAGTTCCTGCAAATCGCTTTTCAAATATTGGCGCAACAGCCCCATCAGTGTTTCCACCTCATCGGGACTGCGCTGCCAGTTTTCAGTCGAAAAGGCATAAAGCGTCAGATATTTGACCCCCAGTTCTCCGGCGGCACGGGTAATTTCTTTCACCGTCTCGGCACCTTTTTTATGTCCCATCGAACGCGGCAGCCCCCGTTTGGTCGCCCAGCGGCCGTTCCCGTCCATAATTATCGCAATATGCGTTAAACTGTTGTCTTCCTTAGTCAAAACTTAAAACCTTGAATTAAGATAATATGTCATTATTCAAACTCCGGATCCGGCAAAACGCCGGTCACCCGGTTTAAACCTGCAAAATGTCCTTTTCCTTGGCAGACAGCATTTCTTCTATCTTTTTGATTGATTCGTCCGTCAGCTTCTGAATTTCGTTTTCAAAGCGTTTTTCTTCGTCCTCGGAAATCTGATTGTCTTTTTTCAGTTTTTTGACATCATCCAGCGCATCGCGGCGAATGTTGCGGATAGCCACTTTATTCTGCTCGGCGTATTTGCCGGCGATTTTAACCAGTTCCTTGCGGCGTTCTTCGCTCAACGGCGGAATGGGAATACGGATAAGCTGGCCGTCGGATGCCGGATTCAGCCCCAAATCGGATTCGCGCAGCGCTTTGTCAACCGCCTTGGCCAGGCTGCGGTCCCAAATGCTGATAGACAGCGTCCGCGGATCGGGCACGCTGACCGTTCCCACCTGAGACAACGGCGTCATTGAACCGTAAGCCTCAACCATAATGCCGTCCAGCAGGCTGACATGAGCCCGGCCGGCCCGCAGGCTTCCGAAATCTCCTCTTAATGTTTCAATGGTTTTATCCATTCTGCTTTTGCTGTCGCTTTTAATCTCACTGAAATCAGCCATATCTTTCATACCTCTTGCTTAATGATTGTAAAATTTCCCTGTCCCGAAACGGCATCGGCCAGCGCTTGATCGCCTTTTTGGGCAAACACGATAATCGGAATATTGTTTTCTCGCGCCAAGGCAACCGCAGCCGTGTCCATCACTTTCAGCTGCCGGTTGATAACCTCGTCATAAGTAACGGCCGTATAGCGCTGCGCACCGGAATTTTGCCGCGGATCGCTGTCATAAACGCCGTCCACCTGCGTTGCCTTGAACAAAGCATCGCACTGCATTTCGGACGCGCGCAAAGCAGCTCCCGTATCGGTCGTAAAGTAAGGATTTCCCGTTCCGCCGGCAAAAATAATTACCCGATTCTTTTCCAAATGCCGCAGAGCCCGCCGATAAACATAATTTTCGCAGACATCGGGAATATGAATACCCGACATAACCCTGACGCTCACTCCGATTTTTTCCAGCGCGTTCTGCATTGACAGCGCATTCATCACCGTCGCCAGCATGCCGATTTGATCGGCCACCGTGCGGTTCATGCCGTTGACGGCTTCTTTTGCACCGCGGAAAATATTGCCGCCGCCGATAACCAGACAAATCTGCACGCCGTTTTCATGCACTTCTTTAATCTGCCCGGCCAGACGCTGGATAACCTCGGCAGACATTCCGAAGTTTTTGCCTCCCATCAGCCCTTCGCCCGACAGCTTCAGCAAAATTCGTTTATAGATTGGTTTCATTACCTTTTCCAGTTTATGAACAGTTTTCCTCATATTAACTGTTTTTATTCTCTTGTCATCAACAAATTTCAGCTTTTATGCAGAAATTATCAATCACTCCATGCACATGTTACAAAAATAAGGTTGAAAATTCGTTACGATGCGTTTAACAATTAAGTGCAGTTTTAACAACAGAATAGGCCATTAACAATGACAATTACTTCAATATTTGCACTCTGCGCGCTCGGCGGTTATCTTCTGGGTTCAATTCCTTTCGGACTGGTGCTGACCCGTCTGGCCGGCCTCGGCGACATCCGCAAAATCGGCTCCGGCAACATCGGCGCCACCAATGTTCTGCGCACCGGACGCAAAGACTTGGCCTTGCTCACCGTTCTGCTTGATGCCTCCAAAGCGGGTATCGCTGCCTTTGTTGCCGCCAGCCTTGCTCCGGCGGCTGATTACGTCTTTCTCGGCAACATGACCCAGGTTAATGTTATTGCCGGACTGATTGCGGGTTCCGCCGGCGTTGTCGGACATAACTTTCCCGTCTGGCTGAAATTCAAGGGCGGCAAAGGCGTTGCCTCCACTTTCGGCTTTATTCTCGCAACCAATCCCCAGATTGCCCTGCTGGCTCTGGCCACCTGGCTGGTTTGTGCCGTCATCACCCGCTATTCTTCCCTTTCGGCCATCACCGCGGCAATCGCCACGCCTGTTTATGCTTTCTTTTTGGTAGAGCCGACTTATACCATCTTTTATACGGCCATCGCCCTGCTCGTTTTGCTGCGCCACCGCGCCAACATAGTCCGTCTGGTCAAAGGCGAAGAAAGCAAAATCAGCTTCAAGAAGAAATAACTGTCGATGGCGGCCGAAAACAAAATACTTGATTACATTCAGCTGATTAATTCTGCAAACATCGGCCCCGTCACTTTCTACAAACTGTTGCGGCAATATGGCTCGGCAGAAGCCGCTTTGGCGGCTCTTCCTGCCGGCAGGCGTACTTTTTCGCGTTCGGCCGCTCAAAAAGAATTCGAACTCGCCCGCCGCCAAAATACCAGGCTCCTCGCCTTTGACGACCCGGAATATCCCGAAAACCTTCGCGCCGCAGAAGACGCTCCGCCCGTCATCTATGTGAGGGGACAGATAAACTGTCTGCGGCAGCCGCTCAGCCTGTCAATCGTCGGAGCCCGCAACGCCTCGCTCAACGGCCGTAAACTGGCTTCGCAAATTTCCTGTGAGCTGACCTCTCAGGGGATTATGATTGTCTCCGGCATGGCACGCGGCATCGATACCGCGGCACACAAAGGCGCAATGTTCGCCCTGAACCGCAGCGGAAGCACCGTTGCCGTCCTCGGAACCGGCATTGATATCGCCTATCCCGCCGAAAACCAAAAGCTCTGCGAACAAATTGCCGGGCAAGGTGCCGTTATTTCCGAATTTCCGCTCGGAACCGAACCGTCGGCAGGCAACTTTCCCCGCCGTAACCGCATTGTTTCCGCTCTCACCGACGGCACATTGGTCGTCGAAGCTTCGCTGCATTCCGGTTCGCTGATAACCGCCCGGCTGGCATTGGAACAGGGACGTGACGTTTTTGCCGTTCCCGGCTTTCCCACCGACGAGCGTTCCGCCGGCCCCAACAAACTGATAAAAGACGGCGCCTTTCTGGTTGAAAATGCCGAAGACATTCTTAATGTCTTGAGCGCGGACGCCCGCCGGAAAATTCCCCGGACACCCCGTCCCGTTCAAACGGATTTATTTGTTAAACCTCTTGACAAAGAATCAAAAACTGCCGATATTCCAGACACCGCATCGCCGGATCGGGAAACGGACATTCTCAGCCTGCTGACCCCTGCCGGCGTTTATGTGGACGAACTTATCCGGGTTTCCGGTCTGGATTCGGCCGCCGTCTCGCTCCGGCTGTTGGAGTTGGAAATGGAAGGGCGGATTGAGCGCCAGGTCGGCAACAAAGTCGCGTTAATTAAGTAAAGATGGAAGTAAGGTTATGAAGTTAGTTATTGTGGAATCACCCGCCAAAGCCAAAACCATTAACAAATACCTCGGCAGCGATTACAAAGTTCTTGCCAGCTTCGGCCACATCCGCGACTTGCCCAGCAAAGACGGCTCGGTCAATCCTGACGAAGACTTTGCCATGACATGGGAACTCAGCCCCGGCGGCAAAAAACGCCTGAATGATATTATCGCCGCGGTTAAAGATGCCGACACGATTGTCCTCGCCTCCGACCCGGATAGAGAAGGAGAAGCCATTGCCTGGCACATTCTGGAGGAACTGACCGCCCGCAAAAAGATCAAAGACAAAAAAATCGAGCGCGTCGTTTTTCATGAAATTACCAAATCCGCCGTCACCGAAGCCATCAAAAATCCGCGGCAGATTGACAACAATCTGGTTTCGGCCTACATGGCCCGCCGCGCTTTGGACTACCTTGTCGGATTTACTCTGTCGCCGGTTCTCTGGCGCAAACTTCCCGGTTCCAAATCCGCCGGCCGCGTTCAGTCTGTCGCATTGCGCTTGATTTGCGACCGCGAAACCGAAATTGAGAAATTTAAGGCCGAAGAATATTGGACCGTCGATGCCGATTTAATCACCAAAACCCAGGCTTTGATAAAAACCCGCCTGATTACTCTTGACGGCAAAAAACTCGAAAAATTTGACTTAAATACAGAGGCCAAAGCCCTTGATGCCAAAGCAAAGATTGAAGCGCAGGACTTTGCCGTCTCCAACGTCGAACGCAAAAAGACCAACCGATATCCTGCACCGCCGTTCACCACTTCCACTCTGCAGCAGGAAGCGGCCCGCAAACTGCGTTTCAGCGCCAAGAAAACCATGCAGATTGCCCAAAAGCTCTATGAAGAAGGCTTAATTACCTATATGCGTACTGACGCGGTCAACCTTTCTAAAGAAGCAATTGAAGCCTGCCGCGCCGCTATTTTGAAATATTTCGGTGAAGCTTATCTGCCCAAAACGGCCAAGGAATATAAAACCAAATCCAAAAACGCGCAGGAAGCGCACGAGGCCATCCGTCCCGCCCATGTTGACGAGACGCCGAAAAAACTGGAAACCAAGCTGGATTCCGACGCCCACAAGCTCTATGAACTGATTTGGAAACGCACCGTCGCCTGCCAGATGAACCCGGCAATTATGGACAAGGTAACCGTTGACGCCACCTCAGCCGACGGAAAAATTGTTCTCCGTGCCAACGGACAGGTCATTAACTTCGACGGTTTCCTTAAATTATATGTAGAAAGCAAAGACGACAGCGACGAAGATGACGAAAACCGCATTTTGCCGAACGTTGAAACCGGCGAAAGCGTCACCAAGGGCGAAATCCGCCCCGAACAGCATTTCACCACGCCGCCGCCGCGTTTCACCGAAGCCAGCCTGGTCAAAAAACTTGAAGAACTCGGCATCGGCCGTCCTTCAACCTATGCTTCGATTATCGCCGTTTTGCAGGACCGTAAATATGTACGGGTTGAAAAGTTGCGTTTCATTCCGGAAGACCGCGGACGCATCGTTACCGTTTTTCTTGAAAACTTCTTCAAAAAATATGTTGAATACGACTTCACCGCCCAGCTGGAAGAATATCTCGACGATATCTCTAACGGCGAAATGGAATGGAAAAAACTGCTCGGCGGTTTCTGGACCAAGTTCATCAAAAACATAGACGCCGTCCAGCCGTTGCAAATCAGCGAAGTTATTGAAAAGATTGACGAAGTTTTGTCTTATCACCTCTTTCCTCCGCGCGAGGACGGTTCCGATCCCAGAATCTGCCCGGAATGCGGCAAAGGACGTCTGAGCATCAAACTCGGCAAATTCGGCGCCTTCCTCGGCTGCTCCAATTATCCGGAGTGCAAATATACCAAACCGCTGACCGACGTCACCGAAGAAATGAGCAGCGACACGCCGAAAGCTCCCAATCCGGAAGACAAAACAATGGGCGAACTCAACGGCTTAAAGGTTTACCTTAAGAAAGGGCCTTACGGTTTTTACATTCAGCTCGGCGAAGATGCCACCGCCACCACGGAAAAACCCAAACGCGTTGCGCTGCCCCGCAATCTCAAACCGGAAGACGTAACCCCGGAACAGGCTTTGATTCTGGCTTCCCTCCCCCGCCAGCTCGGCAACGGCATTGAAGCCAATATCGGCAAATTCGGCCAATATCTGAAACAAGGCAACAAATCCAAATCGCTGACCGGCAATGACAACATTTTCAACATAACGCTGGAACGCGCCGAAGAAATTTTGAAAAACGTGGCTGAGCGGCCGGCCGGAAAAATTCTGGGACAAAATCCCAAAGACAAAGCCGACATCACCGTCTTAAGCGGACGTTACGGCCCCTATATCAAATGCGGCAAAAACAATTATGCCATTCCCCGTGAGTTTAAAGACAGGGAGCTCACCTTGGAAGACGCATTGAAAATTATCGCAGCCAAAAAATAGTCATAAAAAAAGCTTTCGGAAATCCGAAAGCTTTTTTTATGACTTTTACAACCAGCGGCGAATTTGCTCTGCCCGTTGCTGCCTTTTTCGTTCAAGCTCCAACCGGCGTTTATATTCGCGTTGTTCCCGCTTAATATAATACCAGACGGAAAAATAAACCCCGAACCACACGATAACGGCCGTCCAGCCGACAAACGCTCCATAATTAAAAGCAGCCACCAGAATTGCCATTCCCAGCAAATACAAACAAACGCCGAAAATTCCGATAATCGGTTGATCTGCCGGAGCTTCACAACATTTGGAATGCTTGTTGGGGTTGGTAAAAATCATTGAACAAAGAACCGAAAAGGCAATAAGCAAAACAAAAAGAATAAGGAGTTTCATACGATAAAATTTTTATGATTACGATTAATTTAATTCACGTTAAAATTTATGATGAATCCCCGTTTTGCAACAGTCGGTTAAACATCATAATAAAACAACAAAATATAAACTGTAATTTTATTATATCATACTTTCATAGCCGGAGCAAATAAATTTTAGACAAAAAAAGTCCCGGAAAACCGGGGCCTGATCAGCTTAAGTCAGATTTACCAGCCGTAAACGGTCAACCACAAACCGGCACCGAAAATAAAGCCGAAAACAATCTCCGACAAATTTTTTGACTGACCGATCCATGCCGGCAGACAATACATTTCATTATGATGATCAAACAGCTTATAACTGCCGAAATAAACCGGACCGGACAGCAAACCGATAACAATCAGCCCGGCATAGCTCGGTTCTTCCGGCATAATGCCGAAACGGATCAATAAAGCATTCACACCCCACACCGCAATCATCGGGAAACCGTAACGCATCTCCGAAAACCAAAAATCATAACTCTTCTTATAGCGTGTGTCTTTGCGCTCTGCCCGATAAAACCAGTTCAGCGGCCGAACATACCAGCGGTTATAATTTCTTTTCGTCTGCGTATGATTGCGGCCGCAGTCCAAAATAGCTCCCACCGCGCGGCTCCAAAACTGAAATTGAATCCATAAAGCATAAAGCAGAGATATCGCTATTAACTTAGGCGATGACCAGTCATAAACCAAAACCGCAGTCATTGCCGTCACCATGACAATCGTTTTCACAAAACGCTTGTTCAGCAATTGTATCTTAAATTCCAGCCCGCCATACCAGCGGCGAAGAAATGCCCACAAAATTCCGTTCAGCAAAATATCCATAACAACCTCCTTCAAGATAAGCCAACATAACCGAGCTGCGGCAAGTTGCAAACAACAATTGAACTTTTTCCATAAAAAACCCGGACAATGCCGGGTTTAATACTGCGTCTGCCAAAACTATTTCAAAATAATTTTACGCATCAGTTGCAAACTGTCTTTTTTCTTCGCATCCGCCTTAATCCGGGAAGCCAGATAAGCCGCTTTGTAAACCGACGAAATCTGCTTGGCCGTACTCAAAGCATCTCTCTGTTCCAGCTGTTCAATCGCCGCATTCCAGTCATGAGTGCTGCTGTTAGCCGGACAGCCGTTGTTCTTCCAAATATAATAAGCCGTTTCGCGAATAGTTTTTTCATCAAATTGTGTCATGGTCGTTTCCTTCTGTTTTCATAATGAAACCAACATACAACTAAATATTTAATTTTCTATGAAAAAAGGCTCCGCATACGGAGCCTTTCGTTTACCAAAAGAAAAATTATTTGGAAGATTTTTTCTTGGTTGTTTTGGAAGCAGTCTTGACCAAGGTCTTCTTAACCAAAGCAGAAGCTTTGCTGGCCAGTGTTTTGCTGGAAGAAGTCTTGCTGCTGGAAGAAATGCTTTTGGCGGCGCTGTTCAAAGTTGCCAGAGAAGTCAGCTGATTAATTGCGGCATTCCAGTCCTGCAGGCTGGTGTTGGCCGGGCAGCCGTTGTTCTTCCAAATGAAATAAGCAGCTTCGCGAATTGCATTTTCGTTTAACGTGATGTTTGAATTTTTCATAGTCGTTCCTTTCAAGTTAAATTATTATTTTCTGTATATAATCAATAAGTTAAAAAAATATTTATATTTGAAAGAATACGCCGCCTTTCCGAAAAAAATTTTTAAATATTTCCCATTTCCGGCAAACACAGAAAAACCAAAGCATTGACATCGGTAAAAGCGCTTTTCCCCGTCGGGTTCCGCACAAAAACAATATGGATAAATCAAAACGGCAACATCTCAGAAATGACGCCGCAATAATGCCGGATACAAAAAAACCTCCGCAAGGGAGGTTTTTTGAATGGTGCTCGGGGACGGGATCGAACCGCCGACACGAGGATTTTCAGTCCTCTGCTCTACCAACTGAGCTACCCGAGCATCGGTCAACGAGAGAGTTTATAAAACATATTTTTCGGCTTGTCTAGCTAAAAATGATATTATTCAAAAAAAAATTATCAAAACCTAGCGGCGAGCCGACAACAGCTGCATTAAAGCCTGTTTCAAAGCTTTATCGGAAACCGTGAATTTTTCACGCTCCTGCCGGTAATGCCGATAATCGCGATAAATTTTATCTTCGCTCTCATAAGTATTTTCCAACAGTCGGTGATTCTCGCCCAAGTCCATCTCCCGCAGCAGCACTTCCTTATAATCGCGGACAATTCCCGCCAGCGGATTATCATCATTTATCGCTCCCGCATTCAATGCCCATACCTGGCCGAGATTTTGCTTGCTTTCCTGATGAAGCGGCAGCACCATATCTTTATACGCCCCGATTAAGGAACGCAGAAATCCCTGCGCTTCCGGCGAAAACGATTCATAACCGTCAATTTCACGCAGCATTTCGTCACAGGAACCGGGAGCCGACATCAACTCCATATAAAACGGAATAACATAATTGCCGCTGACCCAATAGCTGATATCCCCGGCCAGCTTTTCCTGTCCCAGCCGGCGCAGTTCGGGATACAGTTCCATTCCGCTCCCGACAAAATCTTCCAGCAAATCATATTTTTCCGTCTGCATTTCTTCTACCAAAGAAATAAAATCCTCGCTCAGCATTTCAATTTCGCCGTCAATGCTTAACTGCCGGTCGGCAAAATTTGACAGCATTAACTTCATCATCTCATGTTTCTCCGGACTGGGCGGCAGCATTGCAAAAGCCTCAAAAAACCGCTCGTTTCCTTCCTCTGCGCTGACCGGCAGCTGCCCTTCATGCTCATGATAGTTATTTTCAAAATTTTCCGCCAGATGAAACAAAAGCCGGTAGTCGTCTTCACTCCAGTCTTTGTCGGCGGAAATTTTTGCCAGCGTCTTTTGACCGATGCCGGAATCATTGAGAATAACGCCGGCATATTTTTCCGCCGCCGCCGAAGCGGCCGCCAACTTTCCGGCAAAACTCAGGCTTTCCTCTTTAAAGCGTTTTTCGTCTTCCGCATTTCTGCCCGAAACAACGTCACCGTCTTCAACGGCTTCCCTGCGCCTTTGTTCCCCCTCAAAATAATGTCTGATTTGCCCTTGAAACTGTTCGACATCTTCTGACAGCATCTGGCACCAGTCTCCGAGAACCGCCTTAAAATTCTCACGCCATTCCGGCAGCTGAAGAACATCGCCCTGCTTTTCATACTGCTTCCAGCGAACGCCTTCGGCATTGACTTTCTGAAAGGAGGCATCGTCAAGATAAGGGCTCAAATAACCGGGCAGAGCTTCCCCGTCCGCCCAAAAAAGTCCGGAATTTTCTTCCGAAGACACCGACGGATAAATCATATTATTGGCAGCCTCATGCGACGGAATTTCTCCCAGATTTCGCAATTGCTCGGACAAATAACGCGCCGGATAATTAAGAACAGCCATTTTCTTTTGCGTTGCCCGGATAACTTTGCCCAATTCGGCCATCGGCCGTGCCAACGGCCATAACAGCCGCTGTTCGACATCACTGATTGCCCAGCTTTTCTGCAGTTTGTCCCAAACGCTCATCGTTACTTGCGAACTGTCAACATGGCGGTTGCCGTTCAGAAAAGTATCGCCCACGTCATACAGAATATCGGCAATCTCATCATCCTGATCCTCATCCACCACATAACCGACACTTTCCATAACACCGGCCACCTGCTGCGGCAGTGAACGATTTTCTATCGCGTCATACATCTGCTGTTTTAAAACTTCCTGTTTGGTTCTGATTTCTTCCAGCGACAAACGCAAACTGTTCTGCAGCCAGTATTTGTCCAATGCCGACACCGGCTCTTCCTGCAAATGATTCCACACGGTTTCCAACTGCTGCGGCACGGACGGCCGCGCACTGTCATACCAGGGACATACCTGCGGATAAATCCGTTTCATCTCAAAAGACGTTTTTTCCAGCAGAACCGGAAAAGCGGCACTCAATTCAAAAGGCTCCGCCCCTTCTGCCGCCGGAATATCAATACCCGCCCCGTGATGAACCTTAAGCTCCCAAGCCAGATTTTCCAATGCGGGATAAACCGCAGACATCTCCTTGCTGTAAACAAAAAACGGCGATTTATCCGATTCGTCACGGTGAACTGCGGCCGACAACCGTTCCGCCGCAGTCAAAAACGTCTTCATAAAACGCAAAGACGCCGGATTTTTCCGAAAATTTTTCATCAATTCTGCCTGTCCAATGAATAAAAGATACCTATTATATACAAAAAAGCAGCCGTTTTTGTCAACACAAATAACGGCTGCTTTCTCAGATTTCCTGCAGAAACCGACTATGTTTTCAGATTGACAATCGTCTGCAACATCTCGTTATTAGCGGTAAACGACTGCGTATTCAGCGAATAGGCCCGCTGCACGACAATCATCTTGGCAAACTCGCTCTCTACGTTAACCGCAGAAGATTCAACCGCCTGCGGCTGCAGCAGGTTAGCGATATTTTTGTCCGGCCCGTTGACATAATGGCTGGCACCGGTATCATTGCTGGCCTCAAACAACGTATTGTTTACCGGAATCAGATTATCCGCCGATTCAAAACCGACCAGCGCCAACTTGCCGTAAACCAGTTCATTTCCGTTGCTGTACGAGGCCTTAACCACGCCGTTTTCATCAATATAACTTTTAACAAAATTTCCGCTCGGCGCACCATCCTGATCAACTTTGGTAATTCCGGTTCCGCCCGCATACTGCGTCATATTTGCAATGTCAATATTAACATTGTTGCTGCTGCCGTCATCCCAAGCGACCGAAACGTCAATGTTTTTTGGGCTCAGCAATGTGCCGTCGGCATTAAAGACAGCCTCAACCGGACCGCCCGTCACCGTACCGTCTTCAATATTAAAGTTTATTTCCCAGGTATTGACCTTTCCCTCAACTTTAGAAAAGACCATATTCATCGTCCGGCCGTCATTATTCGGCCCATAAACGGTAATGCTGTATGCGCTGCTGTCAACCCCGTCGGCGGGAACATTGGCCACCACTTCGGCCTTGGTTGTCGGCACCGAAGGAATTTTTTCCTGATAAACGATTTCGATATCCGTCGGTGTCGAACCAAATCCGTTGCCGGAGGCCGGAAAGCCCTGAACCTTATAACCGTTTCCGGTCACCAGATAAGTCCGGCCGTTCTGGGTCAGAGTCGTAAAATCGCCGGCCCGGGTATAATAAATATTGCCGCCGGAATCCTTAACCTCAAAAAATGCGTTTTCACCGTTAATCGCCACGTCATAGCTGTTGCCGGTGGCGGTAATCGTTCCCTGTTTGTTGACCAGCGTCCGGTCATAATAGCTGACACCGTTGATATTCACCCGGCTGGAGCTGAGCTCATCCACCGTGTTGTTAAAGTTCGGCGTGCTGCCCAGCAAAGTGTTAAACATGGTTTCATTCGGCTTATAACCGACTGTCCGCATATTGGCAAAGTTCGTGCTCACCGTCTCCAGCGCATGTGCCTGTGCCGACATACCGGTAACCGAGGGAGTAAAACTGCTTAAAGCCATTTGTAAATTCCTTTAAAGATTCATCTGAGAAACTATATGCAAAATCTGTGCCATTTATTTTATCCCAACGCTACCAGAATAATCCCTGCCGTAATCAGCCCGATCCCCGCCGCACTCATCGCGGAAACCGTCTCATGCAGAAAAACAACCGCCGCCGTGGCCGCCAAAACGACGCTCAACTTGTCCACCGGGGCCACTTGGGAAACCTTGCCGTATTTTAATGCCGTAAAATAAAACAGCCAGGACAACGCTCCCGCCACGCCGCTCAAAAGAATAAAGGTCATTGCTCTTTTGTCGGCCCAAAGCTCCGGCAGATGCTCCCAGCGGCGCTGAAAAACGGCCACGGCCACCAAAAAAGCTGCCATAATCACGGCTCTTACCGCTGTTGCCGTATGAGCATCCAGTCCTTGCAGACCGATTTTTCCGAACACGCTGACCATTGCTGCCGCAACCGCCGACAACAAGGCATAAACCAGCCATAAATAATTTTCCATTTTTTCTCCCTTCGCTTTGAACAGCATAGCCCGAATGCATAATCCGTGCCGTATAGTTTCTATCTTTGCGAGAATAAGAACATAATCCGGCAATCGATTTTGAAAGCTGCGGACAACTTATTCACATTTTACATAAAAATAGTCATTTTTGCCCGTTTTTTATGCAAAAAGAGCAAAAAAGTAATATTTTTGTTGTTTTTTTGCAAAATAGGCGGTAATAATTCAGGTCTAAGATTGATAAAATTTTAATAATTTTTCGAAAGAGAGAATAACAATATGTCTAATCCCCTGGATACCAAAGTCATCAGCAAACTTGCTGAAATTCTTGACAAGAGCAACCTCACCGAACTTGAATATGAAGATGAAGGCTGCCGCATCTGCCTGACCAGAGAATTGCCGCATCCGGCACCGCTTCCGCCGGTCCACCCGGCTCCCGTACCGCCTGCATTTGCACCGGCTCCCGCCATGCCGCAGCCTGCTGCTCCGGCTGCTCCGGCTCCCGCTGCCCCGGTTTCGGAAGAAGACTATGCCAAACTTCCCGGCGCAGTCAAATCTCCGATGGTCGGCGTTGTTTACCTCTCCAGCGATCCGAATTCCCCTGATTATGTTAAAGTCGGCGACACTGTCAGCGCCGGTGACACTGTTTGCCTGATTGAAGCCATGAAAACTTTCAACCCGGTTAAAGCCCACATGGCCGGTAAAGTTACCAAAATTTTGGTTTCCGGCGGCGATCCGGTTGAATATGGCGAACCGTTAATCATTATTGAATAACTTTTTAGGGAAATCATAATGTTTGAAAAAGTACTGATTGCCAACCGCGGCGAAGTTGCCCTTCGTATTCATCGCGCCTGTCGCGAAATGGGCATCCGCACGGTTGCCGTACATTCTGAAGCCGACGCGAACGCCATGCATGTCCGTCTGGCCGACGAAGCGGTCTGTATCGGGCCCGCCCGTTCGACCGATTCTTATTTAAACAAAGCGGCAATTATTTCCGCCGCACTTATCAGCGGCGCCGACGCCATTCACCCCGGTTTCGGTTTTCTGTCGGAAAACGCCGACTTTGCCGAAATGGTCGAAAAGCACGGCATTACTTTCATCGGGCCGACGGCAGACCAGATGCGCCTGATGGGCGATAAAATTACCGCCCGCAAAGTCGCTCAGGAAGCAGGCATTCCGGTAACTCCCGGCTCTCCGGCGCTGGAAAGCGTGGAAATGGCCATTGAATGGGCCAACAAAATCGGCTATCCGGTCATTGTCAAAGCAACTGCCGGCGGCGGCGGCAAGGGCATGAAAATCGCCTTTAACGACGACGAAATGAAAGAAGCCTACACCATGGCCCGCGCCGAAGCCAAGGCCGCATTCACCAGCGACGTCGTTTATATGGAGAAATATCTCCAGAAACCGCGCCACATCGAAATGCAGATTCTGGCAGACAAATACGGACACGTTGTTCACCTCGGCGAACGCGATTGTTCTATCCAGCGCAGCAATCAAAAGGTTATCGAAGAATGTCCCTCTCCGGCGTTAAACAGCCAGCAGCGGCAGGAAATCGGCGAAATTGTCCGTAAAGCGATTGAAAAAATCGGCTATACCAACGCGGGAACACTGGAATTTCTTTATGAAGACGGCCGCTTTTATTTCATGGAAATGAATACCCGTCTTCAGGTAGAACATCCGATTACCGAAGCCATTACCGGCATAGATATCGTCCGCGAACAAATCCGCATTGCCAGCGGTGCCGCCCTCGGCTACACGCAGGATGACATCACTTTCCACGGCCACGCCATTGAATGCCGTATCAATGCCGAAGACCCGGAAACCTTCGTTCCCTGCCCCGGTAAAATTACCGAATGGCACGCACCCGGGGGGCTGGGTATCCGCGTTGATTCGGAAATCTACTCCGGCTACAGCATTCCGCCGTTCTACGACAGCATGATTGCCAAACTGATTGTTCACGGCAAAACCCGCAATGCCGCACTGATGCGTTTGCGCCGGGCTTTGGAAGAATTTGTTATTGAAGGCGTCAAAACAACCATTCCGCTTCATCAGGAAATTATTTCCCAGGCGGAATATATCGACGGCCAATACAACATCCACTGGCTGGAACAATTTATGGAAAAGAAAAAAGCCGCCGAAGGCAAATAGTTATTCTCGTCAAACCCCTCCTCACCGAGGGGTTTTTCATTGCCTCACGAACAATACACAAGAAATCATTTTAAAATAGATTTCCTTTATAATTGGATTAAGATGAACTTATCGCTTTTCTATAAGTAAGGAGCTGACCATGTCTAACCGCCTGCCTGTCTTTGATGTTTTCCGCAACAGCTTCCGCTACATGCTGGAACATTACCGCATCTTGAGCCTTTTCTGTATTTTCTCCTTTTTGGGAATATACATGCTCGGCGGTTTCAATCTGGCGGACAACCTGTTGGGCGGCGCATTTTATCTTCTTTACACCTATCTGTTCTATTTCATTTTTGTCCGGGTTTATTTCAACCGGCAGAAATTATTTTCCAAGCCGGAATTTATTAACGCCCTGGTACGCATCATCACCATCAGCTTGCTGGCATTCGCCAGCCTCATGCTGTTGGAAACGGCGGTTTTGTTCTTTCTCTGGCTGTTGAATCCGCTGGAAATTTATCCCCACATCCGTGAAATGTGGACTAATTTCATCGCTTCCAACACTTTCCGCTATGCCTTATACGGAGGAATGTTCCTCTTCCTGACCGTCATCTTTTATATCCCGGCGCTGGCCTGGGTCTCCGCCGTCATCGGGCGCAACGCCTCCATTACCCTTACCTTCTTTCACACCAAAGACAACTACCTGCGCATTTTTCTGATTTGCTTTATTGTTTACGGTCTGCTTCCGTTTGTCATTTTTATGCTTTCGGCCAATTCCTGGTTATTGCGCGCCGTATTCACGGCCATATTCACCGTCGTTCAGTGTGTTATCTACCTCCATATTTATGAATTCTTTTATAAAGTCAGAAAACATAAATAAAAAAACCCAAAAAGAAAACCCTCCGTCCGGAGGGTTTTCTTTTGGTTAAAAGCTCTAAGCAGACTTTGCCTTAAGCTGCTTTGCTGTTTTTGGAAGCTGCAAATTCGTTCATTTTGCTGATGACATAATCCAAATCTTCATTATCCAGATACGGAGTCATCGGAATGGAAAGAACGGTCTTGGACAGTTTCTCGCAAACCGGCAGAGAACGGGTATTCCATTTGGCATAAGCAGTCTGCGTATGAACCGGCCGCGGATAATAAGCGCCGCAGGGAATTCCGTTTTCTTTCAGGAAAGCCATCAGTTCATCACGATCATCGCAATTAATCGTGTACAAAGCATAAGCCGACTGGCAGCCATTCAAAATCTGCTGTTTTCTGAAGTAACTGCTCAATTCGCTGTCATAACGGGAAGCAACGCGCGCACGGTCTTTCAGTTCCTGATCGAATACTTTCAGTTTCTGCAGCAAAACGGCAGCCTGGAAAGTATTCATACGGCCGGTCATTCCCAGACGGACGTTATCATAATGGTCTTCCGGGCTCATACCGTGAACACGGCAGGACTTAACCAGCTCATTTTCCTCAGAGGAATTGGTAAATACGGCACCGCCGTCACCATAGCAGGCCAGCGGCTTGGTCGGATAAAAAGACGTAGCGGACATATCGGCAATCGAACCGGCCTTTTTGCCTTTATAAACCGAACCGTAAGACTGGCAGGAGTCAGACAATACTTTCATACCGTTCTTATGGGCAATTTCGATAATTGCGTCATAATCGCAGGGAGAACCGAAAATATCAACTGCAATAACGGCTTTCAAATTCAGTTTGCCTTCTTTTTTAACTTCTTCAATCGCTTTTTCCAAATCTTTCGGATTCATATTATAAGTGTTCGGGTCTGAATCAACGAAAATCGGGGTTGCGCCGAGCAAAACCGGAGCTTCGGCGGAAGCAACAAAAGTAAAGGAAGAAACAAAAACGGCATCGCCCGGCTTAACATCCCAGGCCATCAGCGCCAAAGTCAGCGCATCGGTGCCCGAACCGCAGGTCGCACAGAATTTTGTTCCGGAATAATCAGCCAGTTTCTGATCCAGTTCGCGGGTTTCCGGCCCCTGGGCATAACCGCCGTGATTCAAAATGGTTTTAAAAGCATTCAGAAAATTTTCCTGACCGATAACTTTTTGAGAAGTTGCACAATCAAACAGGTTAATCGGTTTAGAAGGTTTATTTGTCATAGTATTTTCCTCTGTCTAAGTTTTAACTGGAAGTGATACTATGACAAATTTCTCCCAAAGGCAAAACACAAAAGATTACGGCTTTGTAACATTCGCTACCCGGCAACCGGAACCAAATAAGAGGTCAGCTGCCCGGCGTCCCAGCGATGAACATAAAAACCGAGCGGCCGCACTTCCGCCACAATATTTTCCGCCGGCACAAAATCATATTTCGCCCGCCAGTTGGTACTCGGCGCCGCAATCACCGGAACGCCGTCAATATTCCCGCTTACCGGATTATGCAAATGGCCGCAGGCCACCAGCCGGACCGTATCTTTGTGATCGCTTATCAGATAACGGAATTTTTCATACCAGTTTTCCGCCCCGCCGTCAAAAGTCTTCAAACCGCTTTCAAACGGAAACTGATGCACCATAACCACCGTCGGTTTTTTATCGGGATTATCCGCCAGAACATTCTTCAGCCACAGGAAACGTTCTTTATCCAACGCGCCGTTCATAACTCCCTCCTTAAAAGTATCAACCGCAACCAGCCGCAGCGGATAACCGTCAACCACATACTGCAAACCGTCGCAAGACTGCGGAAGCGGATGAAAAGGATAATACGTCCGCAGCGCACCGGTTAAATTATCCGTACCGTCTTTGTTGCCGGGAATAAGATAGTAAGGAACTTTCAGCTCATTCAAAAGGGCAAAAGCCTCGGCATAATGCTTTCGCGCAGAACCGTGCACAATGTCTCCGGTAACCAGCACGCAGTCAAACGGAACGCAGAAACGGTTAATTTCGCCGATAACGCGTTTAAGGTTTTCTTCTCCCGGTTTGGAAGGGTCTCCGATATGCAAATCGGAAATATGGGCAATATACATCTTTTTTCTCCTCTCTGCCAATATAAGCATACCTGCAAAGATATTAACCTTTTAATAACAATTTTATTGATTTAGAAAAAAATAATGCTATATTTGGGACAATTATTAATAACCTGCTGCTTTTAGAAAGGGATTTCCGTGCAGAAAAGAGTGTTTCTCTCCTCTATCTTGTCCATCATGGTTTTGGTAACCAGCTCTTGCAGTTCTACCCATTCTGCCGTTTCCGATACCCACGATCAGGCTGATACTTTTGAAACTTACAACCGGGCAATGTTTAAATTCAACTATCAGGTCGATAAATATATTATTAAACCGGTAGCTGAAGGTTATCGCGCCATTACCAACCAATATGCGCGCGACCGCATCAGTTCGGTTATTGCCAATTTAAAAGAACCTCTTTACGCTACTAACAATCTGCTGCAGGGCGAATTTACCAACAGCGGAATAAGCCTGGCCCGGTTCGCCGTCAATTCGACTTTGGGACTGGCCGGCATGTATGACGTCGCCGAAGGCTGGGGCTGGCCGCGCAAAAAAGCCGGTTTTGACAGCACATTGGCCAAATGGTGTGTTAAAGACGGCCCCTACATCATTCTGCCGATTCTCGGCCCGAGCACCCCGCGCGCTGCAATATCGCTGGGATTAAACTTTATGTTTGATCCTATATATTGGGCAACATACAATGATGCCAACATTGCCGACAAAGTTGCATACTCTTTTGCTATTGCCGATGGCATCGTCACCAGAGAGTCCGTCATGGAAATTTGGGATGACCTGGAACGCAACTCGGTTGACTTTTACGCGGCCATGCGTTCGGCTTACCTGCAAAACCGCGGCCAGTCCGGCTGTTATAATGATGAAAATGCTCAGGGAACGGCTGCTTACGACTTTGACTTCGGCATTGAAGACGAAGACATGACTTACCAGGATATGGAAAATAACTAACCAGTAATTCGGAGTTACAATTAATGAAAAAGAATATTCTTATGATTTTGACGGCAGCTCTTCTGCTGAATGTCAATCCGGCTCATGCGGCTGCCGATGCCGCCAAAGCGGAAGCCTTTGTTAAACAGGTAACCGAAAACGGCGTTGAAGACATCATTAACGCCAATATTTCTCAGGCGGAAAAAGACGCCCGCTTTGAAAAACTGTTTAACAATGCATTGGATCTGAATTTCATCGGCCAGTTCGTCCTCGGCCGCTACTGGAAGACGGCCACACCGCAGCAAAGACAGGATTTCATTCAGGCATACCGCGATTTAAATATCAAAACCTGGTCTAAGCGTTTTGACGAATTCAAAGGCAAACGTTTCATTTTTAAGGGAACCTCCCCCTCCACTTCTGCCAATCAGGTATTCGTCAACACTGACGTCCCGATGGATCAGGGCGAACCGGCTAAAGTCGTCTGGCGCGTTAAGCAAAACGGTAACAAATTCAAAATCGTTGACATTATTATCGAAAACGTCAGTCTGGCAATCACCGCCCGCAATGAATATACCGCTTACATTAAAAACAATCCCGGCGGTGTAAACGCTTTGATTAAAGATTTACAGCAAAAATCCAAATAATGCTGCTTTCCCCAAGCCCCTCTTTGGAGGGGCTTTTTTTATATCCAAGTATTTAGCTTCGTTAGTCTCAATAAACCTCATTACTCATACCGTATTGACATTGTTTGCCGAATCTGATAAAGTAAGAGTCAAGCTTTGGTCTAGTTATATGTATGAGGTGTAT